>Ga0099826_10002710_pt1 | contig 11576 bp, 11 predicted proteins | sample Mtrugardesep15_FD_76830 | JGI IMG/M metagenome (GOLD analysis project Ga0099826, IMG submission 76830) | Root nodule microbial communities of legume samples collected from California, USA - M. trunc garden sep15 | ecosystem: Host-associated > Plants > Roots > Nodule | place: USA: California...
ATGCTCAAAATTTATGTTAATGCTGCTGATTGTGTTTTCCACTAGCTGCTTTAATTGAAATAGGGATTAGGGCATTAAAGATTTAGAAGCATTCCTACCTTGAACAAACATTAAACTTTCTTCATCTTAATAGTAACCATCAATGTACTATGTCATAATTGTGTATATTTATTACTCCATGGATTATAAACCATTTAAAAAAAAAACTTTGTCCCTAAACATAAGATCATAAACAAATTTTTAGATGCATTTAATATTCCTTTTTCAAATATACTCCTTATTAATACTAACAATTTGTTTTGATATATGAAAAGTTAACACTAAATGTATCTTTAATTAAATGTAATTTAATAATAATCACACATATTTGAGACAACTTTATTACTCCAACAATTTTTCTTAATACCTCGATTTTTGTAAGGTACTCATATAAAAGGCATGGAGGGAGTACTTATTTTTTTTTACACTATATTTCTTGGTCCCTACATTTGATTATTTCAAGCATATTGAATAAAAACGATAAATGAAAGAAAGAGAACAATGATTTAATAAATTATTCCTTAAAAAAAATGATTTAATAAATTATTCTTATTATTCATTTTTATGTATAAATGCAAAGTAAAAAGATAGTAATATAAGAGTGATACACAAACCAAGTTGCTTGGGTTCTAGTGGCAAGAAGCTCCTTCCAAGGACGTATCTGGGGAATACCAGGTTCGATTCTCAAGGGGAACAATACTTGTCCAGTGCGCATGCCTCTACGCACGAGTCGGATTAGTCGACCACCATTGGTGGGTTCGGAAACCGGTGCGAAGGCCAAAAGAAAAAACAGTGATACACAAAATATTAATTAAAGAGTACATTTGAAAAAAAAATCCATTAAAATTACTCACTTCGTACCTAATTATAACCATAACCATTTAAAAAAATACTCTTAATTTGTTTGTTCACATTAACTTTAGATATATCTCGCCAAAATTTATCATTTCTTTTTTAAATTTTATCTTTGATGTATGTGTATCCAAATAAATTTGACTTAGGTTTATGTCATGTAAGACACTTGCACTTCACCAAAATTTAACAAACTTGATTTGTCTTAGAAAAAAACTTGGTTTGTCACCATAAACAACGGATTTAATCTTTTAATTTTGAGGGATCAATAAAATTAATTATCTTCTTACAAAACAAATAAGGGAATAATTTAGGGTTTGGGTGTGATAGTTGTATTCCACGTGGATGATGATACAAATAGATTTGATGCAATAATAATTGATTTTAGACGTTTTCTTGGACCAGGAATGGGTGGTTGATGATATATATGCGTAGAAAGTGTCAACGTGACACTCTTACACAGTTAGGGAATCAAATAGCGTGAGAAAGAACAGAAGTATGACAGCGTAAAATCAATCAATATAAAATAGGTTGAAATAGTTATATTTTTCTTGTTGAAATAGTTAAGTGTGGAAGAACAGAACAAAATAAGAATTGATTTCATTTGAACCGTAGAATTAAAATTACTTATTATTCTCTCTTTCAATACATCTTTTAAAGATTTGGCAGCTTTTGATGTTGCACTTGGAAAACACGATTGGAAACTATAATTTGATTTAGATAGTTTAGTTTCAAGAATTATTAAAGCCCGGTATCACACCCTGATAGTAGTTATCTGAAATCATAGTTGGGACATAATCCAAGTTTTGTTTGGCGTAGCATTTTCGGTGCCAAGGTGGTTGTTAGGCAAGGTGGCCGTTGAAAAATTGGTTTGTATTTAATATTCCTATTGTTGGTGAGTCTTGGATTGTGGCAAGGTGCAACATCCCTCCTGTTGGTCCTGATATGCTGGCCCTTCAACCTTATTCAGGGTGACATTTAATTGATCATAATGTTAAAGTTTGAAATGAACAATTAGTTTGACACTTGTTTGTAACCGAAACAGTTCAATAATTTGAATACTCCCTTGCCCCAACAAGTTCAGATGGATAGGTTGGTTTGAAAAGCGGAAAAGAATGAATGTTATTATGTTAGAAGTGCTTACCGCATATGCATTGAAAACATCACAAATAATGATCATTTGTGGAAACTTGGGTATTAGAGTGGTATATGAAGATTGAAAGTACCTCCCAAAGTCATGAACTTGGTGTGGAGAATTTGTAGAGACTGTTACCCTACGTGTGTAAAGCTGCAATGCAGAGATGTCAATTGTCCATTAGCTTGTATCACATGTGATGACCCCCATGAGGATAGCTACCATATAATTTTTCATTGCAAGACATCCATTGATGTATGGAATGCAACCAATGTTTGACATTTGATTTCTCCATCTCTGAATCATTTTGATAATGCGTCAGACATTATATTCAGTTTATTGCAACAATTGTTAGCAACCCAAATAGAGATTATTATTACCATAATGTGGAGCATTTGAAAAGCGAGAAACTTTAAGTTGTGCGGAAACATGTGTCAGACTCGAGCGTTACAATCGTGGAGAGAGCCAAGCACCTACAAGAAGGTTGGAGGATTGGTAATCACAAGCAAAGTTCCTCAAGTCAGGTTCACACATCGCTTCCACTACAAGTCTCACCAACATCATGATCAAAATTCGAACAACAGGGATAAAGATATCAGATGGAGGAAACCAAGGGGGGGGTAAACTTAAATGTAATGTTGATGCCTCTTTTTCTAAATCCAGTAATAAGGTAGGAATAGGCATGTGCATTCGAGATTCAACAGGAAACTATGTCTGCTAAAAAACATGTGGTTCGCGCCATTGTGCTCAGTTGACGTTGGGGAAGCCTTTGGTCTATACCAAACAATTCGGTGGATCCATGAACTTCAGCTCACAAATGTTGATTTTGAGGTTGATTCAAAAAGAGTAGCTGATTATTTTAATAAAGGTCGAGGAGATATCGCCGAGTTTGGTTCCATTATAGATTGTAGTATCAAATTCTGTAATTCCTATTTAACAAACTCTCATGTGGAGTTTATTAAGAGGTAAGCAAATGAGGTTGCCCATGAATTAGCCAAGGCAGCCACATCCATTCCTAACTTATGTATCTTTGATGAAATTCCGACATGTATTAATGATACAATTCTTTAATGAAATGATATAAGTTAGTTTTCCTAAAAAAAAACAAATTTCTTTTTCCTATATCATTAATAAGAGATAACTTGTAAAATCACTCATAATTTTTCTTTCCAACACAATTAAATAAATTTTTTAATGTGTGAAAATGTCAAAACGATTTATGATAAAATATGGAGGGAGTATGTGTTATCAATGAGTGTGAATTTTGTTCAAGGAAGCGATCATAGTATATGATATGACAACAAGATGAAGAGGTTCCTACTCCATTGCGAGTTATTATTTTGAGGTATGAAGTTCAGTGAGCTTTGGAAACAAGAAGCTGAGGGACTTCAACAACTTGTTGGAGAGAGATAGTAAGTGCATTCTGTTAGATAAGAAACTATTTGACTTAAGTTATTGGACCTTTATATAATTAAGCTAGTAGCTATTAGGTTTTATTATATATTGCCTTGTCAACTTTTGATATGTAATGCAATTGTGATACTTTTGAAACCCTAGCAATCAATGTTCTAGTTCTCTCTTTCTCTATTTTATATCTATATTGTTATCATGATATCAAGAGTATGGTTTGATCCGTCTTAAACGACTTGTCACTTCCACTATAGAATTCACAAAAGTTTAAGAATGTATTTGATTTGATCTTTGATGATTGATTCAGTTTATACACTACAACATTTGGTAATTTGCAATATTGGTGCTTTGATGATTGGTTTTAAAAAAACAAAAGAAGGAAAAAGTATGTTAAGTGTTGTGTCTCTCCCAACGTCCAAAGACGAAGAACAACTCCAACGACACCCAAAGGAAAAAACATTGTATTTTGGATTAGAGTTTTCATTTCGTGTGTTATTTTTCTTGGATTGGGTATTGGTGAGTACATAAATTCATTAGACAGATTTTGTGTTTTAACTTTGTTTGAAGCACGGGATCAAGAACTTTTAAAGCATATTTGGTTGATGTCCTTCTTTGGTTGCCTTTCTTTTGTTGGTGTGTTTGATTTCTGTCTTTGGCTCTTTCTTCTTATGATTGATTGTTTATCCCATGTGCATTGTTTTGATTATAACCCAAGTTCTAGATTTCTAAATGGACTCAAACTAAAAGAAAATGAAAGCAAACATTCTTACCTACAACTTTCATGAAGATACATAAGCTTGATTCGGAGCAGAAAGTGGTCAAAAAAGTGGTTTTCTTAAGCATGGACAGGGTGCACGGCCGTGCCCCTTGGGGGCACGGGCGTGTGCCATCTGAAACAAAAAATATGAAAAATAGGCAGAAGGTTTGTGCACGGTCGTGCTCCCATTGGGCACGGTCGTGCGCCCCCAGTGATAGCAAAACTTGTGGTTTTGCTGCGATTTTGTCTCGGGGAACCTTTCTCGACTCCGTTTTTGAGCTAAAACTCTCCAATTTCATCCCCAAACTTTACTCCATGATTACCCTACCATTTGAATGCTAAGTATTCATTAATCTACCAGATTAGCTACTCTTTTAAGGTTAAAAACTCAATTCAAAACACATACACTAGTTTCATCAATTATCATCTTTCAACTTCGTCTTTTCAATTCGTTCATCATCAGTTTCTCACCTTAATTTCACATCACATCAACATCAACATATTACATTCTAAAACACGCCCTCGCCCTGTCATAGATTAAATTACCCTAAAGTGAAAGGAATCTCCCCTTACCTCGAATCTCCGAAGTCACAACTTTTCGGCTATCTTCTCCGTAACTAGGTTTTCTCCTCCCCTTCTCTCTTCTTATCTTGTTTCTAAGTTTTAGCAAAAGTGGCTACTCTGATTGTTAATTCTCTATTTATATTTGGGCTAACCTCATACTATTATTCCTTCCATTCTATTTACTATTATTTTTATTTCTCCCTCCCCCACTTAATTAAAACTTTTATTCTACACCTCCCGCCTCTATATTATTTTATTTACTTTTCCCCTTCATCATAATAATCCTCCTAGCACGTCATTAATCATCATAAATCTATTTATTCATAGCTAACATAATATTCTAGCATAATAAAGTCATTATAATCGTAACATCAAGAATTCTTCTAATTAACTTTGTTAAATCATTACATGTATTTTTCAGGGTGTTACAACTCCTCCCCACTTAATGAATTTTCGTCCTCGAAAATTTCCTGAAGGAAATAACTCTGGATAGGACTTCTTCATGCGACTCTCCATCTCCCATGTTATGCTTCCTCTGGCTGGTCCTTCCTAGGTCACTTTCACCAATGCAATCTCCTGGCCTCTTAAGTGCTTCACTTCACGGTCTTTGGCAAACCCTCAACAAAGTCCATAGAAATATTTTCCCACTTCTACTCCGAAATACTCAAGGGTTGCATTAACCCCGACTTCTCCTGATGTTCCACCTTTGACTTTTGCAAAACTAAATAAGCACACACAAATTCAGCTATCTCTCTCTTCATACTTGCCGATCATAACATCTCCTTAAGACCTCGATACATCTTAGTGGCTTTCAGTGTGTACTTAAACTACTTTTGTGACCTTCCTCCAAGATACTCCGCTTCAGTATTGGAATATTCGGCATACAAACTCTACCTCAAAACTTTATATGATTCATCTGTAAATGAATCCAATCTAATCTACATTCTCCAAAAATTTCCTTCGCATTAACCTCTTGCGACTACCCATCTAAAACATATTTACACCAAAAGATTATCATCCTAACTCATACTTACCTAAACTACATTCATAATTCTGTTATAATTCACTTACTCGCGACTAAGCTTAAAAGGTCAAGCTGAGAATTCTCGACCCATATTATCCTCCTAACTTTCCAAGCACCAATACCCAACATATGTCTCCTAATCTTTCAACTTACAACTAGCACCAAACTAACTCAAAAGGTTACCGTCGTAACTTTTAATTTCTCACTTCAGAGACTAAACTTCCCTTCTCAACGGCATCACAAGTGAAACAATCTCAGAGGAGCAGGGGTGTCTTCCCACCCCCCAATTTCCTGCTGAAACTCCTACTCTTCCTTATCCGTCGTAACTCCACAGAGCATCATCACACTCATGGTTCTTGCCCTTCCTCTCCTCAGCTCCCTTGTAGTGAGAAGACCTCGTCGACTACTTTCTCCCAACCTTCCTTCTATACCCACCATCAGTTAGATACCTTATAAAAGGGATTCAAGCATCGACAGTGTTTGCACACGTGCCACTTGTAGGGAATTAAAAAAATTAAAAAAAACCTGGCTAGATGGACCGACCTGCTCTGATACCAACTATGTAACAACCTAATTCCCGACCGTAATTTTATATAAAAATAATCATGGTTTATAGAAGAAGGATTTCACACACATTCATTCATCTTTCTTATAATAAAATAATAGAGAATCAGATACAACATCAGAAGATACTTTATAGAAATTTCATAATTATAAATATCCGATCTTTATCATTATGTGGGAAAAATAACATAAAACATCATATTGCTTAAACTTCATAATTGAAATACATTCAACATTTAACCCCAACCAAGTGTTACAGATCAGAACCCATATTTATTCGACTACTTAATATCACAAGTAATAGCTACATGTGTATATCCAAGTCGCCACCTTCTAAGCGTCTCAAAAAGCTACAACTCCTCGTCCTGAGTATCTGTACCCCAAGGGTACATACACCAAAATACAGAAAAACAGCAAAGGGGTGAGAATTCACATCATAACATATATTAGGATACATAGATAATAAAATAGATAATCATATTATCATCGACCCTTCATCACATCATCATCAATCATTCATCATACCGTCATCAATCATTCATCATAATATTCATACAATTTATTTCATAAAAATCATTAACACATACATCTTATGCACAACTTTAATACACACACCATATTCACATCATTAGCACATATCACAATTCACCTAACATGACCTATATACAACATACTTCATTCCTAGACCTACATGCATGCTAGTAACGGATCCTAGCGTCATAATACTGTAGTTCAGAGGTGTTACTGAAACATATATTTCGTCATTCGTCATTCGCCATATATTTCGTCATTTGTCATTCGCCATAATGCAGTATGATATGATGCATGAAGACTCATCAAACATCATTTAGAAAGACACATAAACAACACATCATCTTTACATCATAATCATTTGTCATTTTTCGTCTTCGTCATGTTTCGTCATTCATCTTATAACAATCATAACATCGTTTGACATCATCATTAACACCTCATCATTTATTAACACCATATGTTCGTCTAATTATATCTAACTCATTTTCTTGTTAAAACTTACGTCATGTTTAGAACTTACACTCATCATTGGTTTCCTCTTCATTGTGTGAATCTTTTACTCATAGTATAACCTATCATATCCTTCATTCTTGGTATTTACGATTTTTACTACTCCTTCGTCTTTCCTCATAATAACTTCAGTTTATCCAACTAGGCTTATTAAGTCTTAAGACCATATCATCAGATATTAATTTCATCATTGTTATCGTGTATTACCCTAGACCACTAACTTCGTACACTTATTTTAGTCAATTTGTACCCTTTAATCTAGTTTAAATCATTAGACTCAACCCTTACTCTAGGGCTCTACCTCGCCAACGTCGTTACCTCTTTCATACACATATATGTTCTCATTAAAACCACTATATAACCCCTCTTATATTTGTCTTATTCTCCTTCAGTTTAAATTCATGTTTTTAGAATCACAATGTGACCATGCAATTTACGCCGTTATAGTTTCGTTTTAATAATCTTAGGTAACTCGATATTTATCCTTACCGTGGTCATTATCCCTCATCATATCCATTTATTTAACCCCACCTCTCCTCCTCGTTTATATATACCTCATCAATTCTTTAACATTACCGTTTATCTTAAGTCTTATTCCTTAAAACCTAACAACTTTCCCAAACTCTTTATTATTTTAGGGCAATTATGTTTAGCCTCATCAATTACCCGTAGCCACCTACTCCATTATTCCCCCTTATCATTGTCTTTCTCACTTCTTGAACCTATTCATATTTTATGTCCTATCTTCATATTTTTGATCACTTTTAATACCATTGATCATCGTAAATACTACCACCGCATTCTTGATTTATTATCGGTTATACCATCTTAATTAACTTACAATATTAGACTCTTTAAATATTCAAGGGATTATTCTCGTCGATATTAATCCACTATGAAATACACATCTATAACTCCCTAGGCTTCACCTAAATCACTTCTAATTATGCCTAAACACACTCCATCATTTATGTACATAGTTTAGGACCCTTACTCTTACTTTTCACGCTAACAAATTTCTTAAAACTCACTATTGCTTTCATTGGTATTTTAGAGTCCACTAGGAGGGTTGTGTTGAAATTTCATGAAAAATGCAGCATGACCCATGTGCAGTGTTTTGATCATAACCCAAGTTCTATATTTCTAAATGGACTCAAACTAAAATAAAATGAAAGCTAACATCCATATCTACAACTTTCATGAAGACACCTAAATCCAATTAGGAACAGAAAGTGGTGGAAAAGTTGGTTTTTCCTAAGCTTAGGAAGAGTGCACAACTGTGTTGACCCACATGTAGTATTTTGATCATAACTCAAGTTGTGGATGTATGAATGAGGTCAAACCAAAGCAAGTTGAAAGCTAACATTCATACTTACAACTTTCATGAAGACACATAAGTTTGATTCGGAGCTAAAAATGACAGAACATTACTTAATTACTTTTTTATTTGTAGTTAGTTATGTGCTTTGTGTTCATTTGCATATGTATGAATCACCGTTTGAATTTTGTAGCTAATATCATTTAAACAATGTTGTAATTGAATGAAACTTTTGTTACTACTCTTGTCTAATGTCTTCTTTGACCGGTCTAATGTCTATTTTAGTTACAAACTAACCTTTTGATTAGTGGTGGAAAAGATCTCAAAAACGATGTATTCAAGCAACTTGTCGTCATTGCTAAAAAAGAAGAAGTCTTAAAAAATGACACAATGCAGCAAAATTCAGATTTTAGTGCAAATTTTGTAACTCAAGAAATGGGGAAGGAGGTTGAGTCTGACTTATATATTGGCATGATTTAGATTCTATAAGTCGTATTGTATTTTGAAGTTTCAGATTATAAAATTCAAAAATGGATAAAATGATAAATTTAGAGGGCGCATGAGAAACTTCAAAGGTGAGATAAAAATTTCTCTAATGATATATTCGGATAGCATCATCTAAAATATGACTATTACTTTTCCCACCCTTTGACGTACTCATGCGTCCTGTAAAAATTTCCAAAATGCCTTTCGAATTATAAAATCCGAAATAATACGAAAACATGTTCAAATTATATAATCCGAACATGTTCGATATATATAAGAAAAATCACCCCTCCACCCATTTTACAGTTTTACATTTTGACTTTTCACTTTCTCTCACTCCCTTATCCCAAAATCCGAACCACACAAATTTGTCCAAACTTGAAGTTTTTTCGCTCAAAATCATTGCATTTGAAGGTTAATCAAACAACAAAGTGAAGGTTAGTCATGATTCCCCCTGCATGCAAGCCTAGGGGTTCAATTTTTCTTCTTCTTCTGGACACTGAACCCATTCAGATTTTAAAATCCGAACTAGATTGTTGCAGTATGGATTTTAAAATCCGAACATTTCAGTAGCAATTTTTGGCTCTGTTTTGTGTATTTTCTGTTGATTGTGTGTTACCCTATTATGCATGTTACACGTATGGATCCTGTTGAGCGCATAAAGGGTGATGGAAAAGTAGTGCATGCTTATGTTAGGAGAGAGCGTTTGGAGAGATTGCAGGCGAAGGGTAGATTTCCTGGTAGACGTGGGGGTGGCAGGGCACCCCCTGGTGGTGTTGATGACGAGTCAGAGTACAAGTCTCAGCCTCATATGGACATGGAGATGGAGGTGGAGTATCAAACGGAGGATGATGTTGAGAAGGAGATGGGTGATGATGATGAGCACCAACAACGGTGGAGGCGTGTGCCGGAGCCAGAGCCAGATCATCTTGATGACTACCCTGGTGGTCCACACGACACTACTATGCTGACGAGGTATTATGTTCACATGGCCAAGATGGCGGCTGACGGTGAGGTAAGACACTATTATATTTGTTAATTTTGTGTAATATACAATTGATTAATTTTGGTTAATTGTGCACTTATTATGTTGGTTAATTTCGTGTTACATATATATTTGATTAATTTTGGTTAATTGTGCACCTATTATATTTATTTTTGTTAATTTAATATATTATATTGATTTTTTTTTGCCTTTATTATATTTGCTTTTTTTGTTTTTCATTTTTGCAGTTGCGGAGGAATTTAAAATGTGTAAACAATGGGAAGAAGATAGTCGCGATACATGATCATCAAAACAAGACTATCATGACAACACAATGGTGATGTGATGGACTGAGAGCCACCGGTCTTCAGTGGCTGCAGGATACCCGCTACAACCAGGATACGAGTTTACTGCTGTAGGTGTGATGTTGAGGATGGCAGGGGCAGGGGCAGGGGCAGGGGAAATGGTTGATTTTATATGCTATGTTGTTGTAACCTTTGGATAATTTCTATTTTGATTTTTATGTATTACATTTAGTTTGTAACATTTGGATAATTTGTGTTTTTAATTTAATGTTTGAAAATTGTGTTGTGTTGTTAATTTCTGTTTCATGTTGAATTTTAAGTTTGAACATATGAAGAATGCATGTTTATATCGTTTAGAACCGATTTAAAGTACCAAATGCATGTGTCAGCCAAAACATACCTTGTCTGTCTGTGTGTTGATACACTTAGAATTATATAATCCGAACTATTTATTAGACATTTCAAATTATATAATCCGAAACACCTTGTTTCCCTACAATTGTTGACTTTTCATGGGGTGTTTGACATGTTTCAGATTATGTAATCCAAACTGGTTAAAAAAAAAAATCGAATTATATAATCCGAACCTATCCTAAACACTTCAACATCAAGATCCTTCAGGGTCGTAAAGTTTTGGATAATATAATCCAAACAGAGTTCGGATTATATAATCTGAACAAAAGATATTTTGGGAAAAAAATAAGGTATGTGAGAATAGCATAGCGTGAGAAAAGTAATAGTCCTAAAATATTGTGCCTATAGGTGAGTGCCATTAATTATTTGCAACAAAATCTCGCTTGGACTTACATATCTTATTGTGTTGAAGATTGATTTTGACACCCTTTTCGACTTAAATGTTACTTATTTTTCACACCACGATGGTAGGAGAAATGACGGACAGGGTGCTACTTCTAGACGATACGATACAAAATGTTTGAATTTTTTATCTCTTCAAGAATGTGCATATTTAAAGATATTTGTACTCATGATGAGGGTGAAGAAAGTAATGCATACAAAGTTATTAGTACTAAAAAAGGAAAGCAGTTAAGTGGTTTGTTAGAAGTTCATCATTAACGTATGTTCATATTAGAAG
>Ga0099826_10002711_pt1 | contig 11574 bp, 5 predicted proteins | sample Mtrugardesep15_FD_76830 | JGI IMG/M metagenome (GOLD analysis project Ga0099826, IMG submission 76830) | Root nodule microbial communities of legume samples collected from California, USA - M. trunc garden sep15 | ecosystem: Host-associated > Plants > Roots > Nodule | place: USA: California...
AATTTTGGTCTTAGAGCTTTGAAATCATTTGAGATATGTAATGAAGATGGTAAACCAAGTTTGGAATTGGTGATGTGTCTTCATGTATTGGCAACAATATACTGTAATTTAGGACAGTACAACGAGGCAATACCTATTCTCGAGCGTTCGATCGATGTTCCTGTGTTAGAGGAAGGACAAGATCATGCACTAGCTAAGTTTGCAGGGTGTATGCAATTAGGTGACACTTATGCAATGATGGGAAATATTGAGAATTCTCTACTTTTTTATACAGCAGGTCTTGAAATTCAAGGGCAGGTCTTAGGGGAAACCGATCCTCGATTCGGTGAGACATGTCGGTATGTAGCCGAGGCACATGTTCAAGCACTACAATTTGATGAAGCCAAGAAGCTGTGTCAAATGGCTCTTGATATTCATAAGGGAAACGGTTTGCCTGCATCGTTTGAAGAAGCGGCTGATCGGAGATTGATGGGGCTAATCTGTGACTCAAAAGGTGATTATGAAAGTGCTTTGGAGCATTATGTTTTGGCAAGCGTGGTTATGGCGGAAAACCGTCAGGAACTAGACGTGGCTTCGGTTGATTGTAGCATAGGCGATGCTTATTTATCATTGGCGCGCTACGATGAAGCGATTTTTTCTTATCAGAAAGCTTTAACAGTTTTCAAATCAACCAAAGGAGAAAATCATCCAACAGTTGCTTCTGTTTTTGTAAGGTTAGCTGATCTATACAACAAAATAGGCAAGTTCAAGGAATCAAAAACTTATTGTGAAAACGCGCTTCGGATTTTCGGGAAGAAAAAACCCGGAATCTCTCTAGAAGAGATTGCTAATGGATTGATAGATGTTGCTGCAATTTATCAATCCATGAATGATTTAGAAAAGGGTTTAAAGTTACTCAAAAAAGCATTGAAGATATACAACAATGTTCCTGGTCAACACAGTACTATTGCTGGAATTGAAGCACAAATGGGAGTTATGTATTATATGTTAGGGAACTATTCTGATTCTTATAACATTTTCAAAAGTTCTGTCGCGAAATTTCGTGCTAGCGGTGAGAAAAAATCGGCTTTGTTTGGAATTGCATTGAATCAAATGGGACTTGCTTGTGTCCAAAGGTATGCTATAAATGAAGCTGCAGATTTGTTTGAAGAAGCTAGGACTATTTTGGAAAAAGAGTATGGTCCTTATCATCAAGATACCTTAGGAGTTTATAGCAATCTTGCCGGAACCTATGATGCAATGGGAAGGTAACATGGTCATTGACCCTTAAATCTCCTTACATTTTATTGTTCTGATCTCGACATAGTACTATCTCGGTCTCATGTGCAGTTTCGATTATATCAGTTCATCCATGTTTTACCAATGCATTGTTTTATATTTATACCATGTCGAATAACATATTACAGGCTGATTAACATCGACATATATAACATAGTTTTGTCGAGTACTAGAATTTTTGAGGTTTTAATTGCTGACATTTATTGTTAATTATAATGATTTGCAGAGTGGATGATGCCATTGAAATGTTGGAATATGTAGTTGGAATGAGAGAAGAGAAGCTAGGAACAGCGAACCCCGATGTCGATGATGAGAAACGTAGGTTGGCCGAGTTGTTAAAAGAAGCCGGGCGAGCAAGGAACAGGAAATCAAAAAGATCATTGGAAACTCTTCTAGATTCCAACTCTCAAATTATAAAAGATGGCATTAAAGTGTTATGAATCTGAGGCTGTATATATAAAAATACAATAACAAGGAGTGAATTTTTCCATTTTCAATATTTTTCCTTGTTTAAGGATGTTCACATAAGTTACTATGTCTAAAGGAAATTTATATATTATTCATATTCTTCTTTGTATAATTGAATGTATAAATGGTTGAAATACAATTTTCTTAGTAAATATATGAATGTTAAAAGTTGAAACTTCACTTTCTATGATGGTGCTTCTACACCAAAACACATATTGGAAAACTCAGTTGCTTATTTGTTATAGTCAAGGATGTTATGAACATTACAAGCATGAATGTGACACTAACTATCTCTCTCTGTCTATGCTTACATTGTAATGTAAGATAAAAAGTAAACATCTAAGCTACAAACAAATCAGGAAATTTATTTTTGGTTTTTTTAGATGTCAACATCTTCACTAATCTCTGGCTTCAAATAATTATAATAGAGGAGTGCCAGAAACACAGTCTCTAACATACACATTCAAACACATTGTTCTACTGGTTGAAAGTTAGACGGGTCCCACCAAATTTATATGGGCATACATAATGAATTTTAATCAATAAAAGAGAGTGTGCTCTTAACTTTATTCATTAATATTGAAATTAACTATAAGGAGTATATAAAAGAAATTATGGTGACACTTCCAAATTTTTTTCCGATCTTTTAACTTTTGGGTTCCCGGAGGAATGAGATCCTAGTAATCCAGAGTTCTTGCAGTAGATAAGTAAAATTTGCCTAAGGATTATTTTAGCCACAATTCGAATTTGGGTTCTCCCAGACGATTCATCTTTAACTGGAATTGATCATTAACCACTTGAATTATTATTCTCCTCGGGAGTGAGACAATGACTCAATCAATGTTGTTTTCTCTATATATAAAATTAAACATGTGTCTACCATAGGCCACATGAGACACTACCCTCCCTTGAAAAACAATCATCTTATTTAAATGTGCCAAATGACTGGCCATTTGAAAACAATTCTGATGCGTTAAACATATTCTTTAAATCAACCATGCTTTTCTTCTAGTTATCAAAATTTTGCCAACTTCCACTACGTATAAGTTATTAACTTGATCAAAATGTACCATATATCCCTTCAAAAAAAAAAGTACCATACATGTTTCATAGGTGGGCTTAAAGGCGCATCTCAAACGAATAATTCAAATTGAGAGTGCATAAGTTTCAATAAAAAAAAAAATCATATTGATTGCAATCCAAACATTGATTGCCATCAACGTTCGTCTGATATTCACGCCGCCACTTGACTGATATACTAGAAAACAGGTTAAGGGTCCAAGTTTAGTGTACACCACGAAAAATAGTCTACTACGTAAAAGAAACTAAGGTATTTTAAAAATAATATTTATTGGATTTTATTTACTAAAATATTGATCAATCGTCTTATTTCATGTGTTATTTTAGTGATAAAATTCACTTTTAGTGATAAATAGGTATTTTAATAGGGATCCTTTTATCTAAAAATATGAGAGTTAACACAAAAAATAGTTATTTTATTAAATTGCACTGATTGTGAAATTGATCAACAAGTTGATGACTTATGCAAATTTGGTTTATAAACTAAATATGCAAAATTTGGTTTGTGAAATCGTATGATTTCGTATGTTTATAAAATAAAAGTGAATCTAAAAGTTTTTTTTTTCTCTTAAAAACAGTAGAGGTGGAAGAGAAAAGCTTTCGAAAAATGAGTTAGGTTCTTTTCTTATAGTTTTAGTGGGGATTTTAAGAATCGTAGCTGAAAAATGAGTTTCTTTTCCCACCATTTAAGCTTCTCGCACACCTTATATCATATTCTAAAATTCGAAAAATTAGAGATTTTTTGAACGTACCTACTTATATTGAAATATATAATCCAAAATATATATAGTAGGGGGCACAAAAAGCAAGTATGGTGGAATAAAAAACTCTCATAAAAAAGTGGTTTGTGACAAAAAAAAATTGGCCCACTTCCCTTAATCCCGTATCAGTTGTGAAAGTATCACTTGGTTCAGGGTGAGTTTTGATTGCAAACAAAAATAAAAAAGTAATAGTCGTTTTGATATTTGAATGTATGACGAGTAAGCACAATTATTTCATGTCTCGAAATTTTAATATAGTCTTTGATTATGCATTTTTTAGTTAAAATAATCTCTTAATGTTGATGGTGAATAAGTACTTATAAAAACTAGTGTGATAATAAGCATATTAAGATATTAATTTGACAATATTAACGAGATATTGTAATGTACATGACTATTTTGACTAATATAATAATTAGATATTATTTTAAAATTTTGATACATTAAAAAATGAGCGTAACTATTCACTCAACATTCAAGATCAAAATGATTAATACCAAATAAAAATACAGGGAGTAGTTGAGGTAGAAGGACAATTAGTAAAGTTTTGATTGGTGCAAAAAGGGTGTCAAGGATTGTGCTTTTATTGAATGACTAGGATTGGACAACACAATTAATGATGCAAATCAAACGGTGGAGGAGAGATGAGAATAAGATATCACATGCTTTGTCCTTAGTAAATACAAAAAGCCAATGATATTGCAACACATGGTAAGCTGCTATAGGTCGGATTGATTTCACATGTATCGTGATTATCTTAAATAGTGCGGTGAACCCTTCGTGTATGTATCTTTTCGACTTAATTATATTTATGGTTCTCGCATTTTGACTAACTTACGAATATCGTTTTGTCTTTTTTAAATTGAATAAAATCGTCTTTAAACTATTATGTTTTTGTAGTTTTAGTCTTACCTTCTATTTTCAAACTCTAGAAACGCAGAGAAATGACAAATTTAGGCAAGTTTAGACCTACTCATATGCTCAACCATGAAATCAACAAGGAATAAAGCATCTGGGTACAAGGAATCTACTCTTTTCAACACACTAACAAAAGAAAACCTCAAATTAGGTTTTTTTTTGTTAGTGTGTTGAATAAAGTGGATTCTTTGTAGTCACATGTTTTATTCCTTGTTTATTTCATGGTTGAGCATAGTGGTAGATCTAAAACTGTTATTTCTCTGCGTTTTTGGAGAATAAAATGGGGGGTAGGACGAAAAATGCAACAAAAATAATAATTGAAGGACAATTTTATTCTGTTTTAAAAGGGCAAGATCAGTTTCGTGAGTAGGCCAAATTAACGTATCTTTTATTGAGCTTGTTTGTTTTATCAACTTAAACTCTCTCATTTTGAAAGTTCATCACCTTCATCTGCGTTTTCTTCGGTATTCAACAAAAATTTCATTAAGCAACCACACAGGTTCAAAATGGTGGATTTTGGATACTAAGAATTCGCATTCGCAGATGAAGATAATTAGAATAGAAGGGCTATTATGTGCTGGCAAATAAATAATGGAACAGTACGGTTAAGTTATTTTGTTCTGAATTACTATAGTTCATGGTTGGGTGGTGTTATGTTATTTATTTTTCATTCTAAATAATGTTTATATTTTTATTAATGCTTAATTATATAATTATTTATACAAAATGTTGTGTTTTTGACTAAATAATTATTTTTAGAGAGACCAATATTGGAAACAAAATTGATAAAACGAGATGCAGGGATTAAGTGATTATACTATGTCATTTTAAAGTATGGAACGTTATTTTATTTTATTTTTCTTGAGAGGCATGAAACGCTCTTCTTCAATAGTACAGACTTTTTAATGCATGATTTCCCACAAATGTTGGTCATATAACTTAACCAAATTATTCTTGAAATGGAACATCATTGATTATATTAGATCTTTTGGGTCAGTCCATTTAGTATTTGTAATCATCTCCAAGAGACTAAAGTGATGAATGATTTTTCAATTTCAGCAATACTTTTGTAATTTCAACAATTTCAAGTATAAATCGTTAGATATTTCGTTTGTAATTGACTTGTTATTGATTCAAATTGAGCTGTTAACTTTGCCTTGGCCACTAAGTGCTTCAAGTGGCAGTAATTTTATTAATTCAATGTAAAATTGTTAGTATTTGATTTTGATTTTGATTCTTACAAACTCACAAGAACAATTAAAAGGGTAAAATAATATGAGGATATATGACTAATATTCTATCAAATACCTCAAAAATGTCTCCAACATTATGACAAAAGTATTGGTGAGTAGTTTGGTAGAAATTTACTGTCCATCTTTGTTTATTTGGAGACCTTCAATGTCATTGGCTTGGAGAAGCATTGTTAAGACGCTGCCTCATCAGAATAAGGATTCAGTCCAATGACATTTTTTGGTTGAGGACATGGAGGGTGGTAATTCATCCTCAATATCAGTTCATTTATAATAGAAAATAACACCGATGCATGTCAAATTGTCAATGAAAAATGTTTTGCATTTAGTTTTCCTTAAGAAAAGACATGTGATAAGGTGTCTGAATTTTTGTAAAGAGACAATTTTGTGGTCTTTGTGTCCAATGTTATGCTATAAATGAGGCTGCATATTTGTTTGAAGAAGATATGACTATATTGAGAAGGAAAAAAAGAGTATAGACTGTAGCATTAAGATAACTTAGGAATGAATGGCAATCTAGCAGGCACATATGATGGAAGGGAAGGTAGCATGTTTATTGACTTTTTTATCTCTTACATTTTACTGTTCTAATCTCAAGATAGTGCTGTATGTTGTTATGAATAGTGTAAATGGAAGTCCATTTGTTATTGAGTTATTGGGTTATATTATTGATTCATATCATATCATTGTATTTCTATGTAATTTGAGCTCAAGTAACATAAGTCATAAGTGTATATTTATGTTACAATTGAACTTTATTTATAGAAAAATACAATGATACGATAGAGTTTAAAGATTACAACTCAATAATCTCAATGGTTATGGACATTCACTTATAATATTCATAACAATTCCATCCTCTAAAGATATTAGGTTTGATTCTTTCCAATACCAATTTTAATGGGTTAGTTTGACTTCTTTAACAAAAAAAAATTCATAAAACTCCATTTAAAAATTCATCTTGAGGATATGCTTCATTGAAACATTTTAAAAATAATTCTAATAAAAGAAAAAGAGTACAATATTTTTCTCTGTGATAAAGGTAAGATGGTTAATACTTTGTTAATTAATAGTCTAAAAATAGTATCGGGTTTAATATTGATTGTTTTCTAAAAAAGATAGAGGAATGTTAGCAACATACTTTTCAACACACTAATTTTGACCGGTTAAAACTCATATGAGTCCCAACGAATCATGTGGGACCCAGGTAAATTTGGTGGGACTCATGTGAATTTTAACCAATCAAAAAGAATGTGTTAAAAATTATGTTAAAGTATGTGTTGATAGCATTTCTCAAAAAGATATGATATGATCAATTCAAGTATGATTTGTTTCATATCAGTTCATCTGATTTTTACCAATGAATAATTTATTATATCATGTCAATAGGTTACAAGTCGAATAGTGAATAATATCGGATATACAAATTATAATATGGCTTAATTAAACCTTTGGTCCCTCAACTTATTTGTTGTTTTCAATTTCGTCCCATAATTTTAAAAAATTTCAGTTTGGTCCCTTATGTACACCTCTGTTAGTTAATTTGGTCCACTCCGTTAGTTTTTTAATGCCCAATGTCTTATATATGATTTCAGCCATTAGATTGCATGACCATTGGATGTAAGGGTGAACCATCTGCACCTAATTTTTTGACCTTTCTTCTTCTCCTTCCCTCTAATTTCTCTTCATCTTCCCTCAAACTTCTCTTCATCTTCATCATCGCAGGACAACAAAAATATACCTATAATATTTTTCCTGCAAAATACAACAAATCTCATCCCCAAATCGAAATCCAGAAACAACAGCAGCAACACCAAACATGGATTAACAGATCCAAACACCAAAGGTGAATTAACACCAAATCTCATGAACCCAAATCGAAATCCAACAACAAATAAATCCTGAATTTTTTTCCATAAAAAGAAAAAGAAATAAAGAATAATCAATCATACTTCTCCGACGCAACTGACTTGGGGTAACAACGTCATGAGATTTGTTGCTTCTGATTCAGAAATCCAGAAACAACAGCAGCCACTTCGGTAATGACGTCGATGTAGATGACGCCGAATCGGAGATTGATGTGGAGAAGTGTGTGAATCATGATGCGGTAGTGAAACTTGAAGATCTGGAGAGGGAGGATTGCTCCGGGGAAGAGAACCAGAGAAAGAGGAAACATAGGGAGTTTTGTTACGTCCTTGGAGTTGAAAGACGACGACGAGCATCAGAGAAGAGAAGTAGAGTTACGGCGGCGGAGGTGGTGGAGAACATCAGATGCAGCGGCGATGAAGTAGGGATTGTGGATGGAAAGATTTTAGAGTCTAAGGATTGGTGAATGGATAAGCTGTGCCATTTTACAAAGAGAAAGAATAAAGAATCGAATTAATTGGAGAAAGTATAGGTTAATTTTGTGATTGTGTGGTTGCTATTGATTCCCCTTAGTCATTTACCATTCTCAATCACTCTCAAAAATACTATGTGAGTGCCACTGTAAAGAAAAATTATTACATAAATGAATATTTTGGAAATATCAGTTGGAAATACACTTGAGGTTTTTTCTTTCTTTCTAAAATACAGTTTTTTTTTTAAATCTTTTTTTATGGAAAAAAATTCTGGGTTTATTTGAAGTTTTTGATAAATGTATGAAGATGATGATGAATGTGAGAAGGGAAGAAGATGAATAAATGTTAACAAATTAGATGTTGGTGATGCACCATTAGATACAATAGATCTCTATAATCTAGTCATCCCCTTTTTTAGAAAAAGATCAAAGGGCTGAAATTAAAAAATTAATAAGGTCTACCGTGGACAACCTATAATGTTGGTCCACCTAATACATTCTGGGTTAAAGTTAACTAACGTGGATCAAACGGACTGACGGAGCATATTTGAAGGACCGAAAAAGAAATTTTTAGAGTTATGAGACCAAAATGAAAACAACAAATAAGTTTAAGGATCAAAGGTTCAATTAAGCCTTATAATATAGTTTGAGAGAGACCAATATTCAAATCAAGATCCCTAAAATGTGATGGAAGGATTAAGACTTAAACTAAGTGTGTTGCATCAGGATAATAATATCAACATATGCAGAGTATAGTATAATTTGAGAATGTGGAGCTTACACTTAGGTCTGGACATGGCTTGGCGGGAGAATATTTCTCATATAATAGTGGAGAGCGATTTAAATATTATTATAGACATGATCACCGATAAGTTTAGGTTCAGTGGGCAAATTCCGAGTTTAGTTCGTCAAAGTCGAAAGCTACTTAGTTTGAGATGGCAAGTGTTGATTGGCCATACATGGCACGAGAGAAATAGGAGTGGTGATTGGTTCTTCAAATTAGTCGATCCTTAAGTTGTATCACGAGTCTTCAATAAGAAATCAAATAATGACTTGGGGGTTTTATGGTTGGTTAATATGATTTATATTCGTAGTGCACTTTTCTATTGGACAATCTCTGCTTCTTGTATTTGTTTGCTGTATATATTGACTCCTCTGTTGACAGACTAATTTCTTTTGTCCTTGCTCGTGGATACTCTAGGAGTATCCTTTTTCTGGGATTAATTTCTTTTATCCTTGCTTTTTCCTTTTCTCATGTAACTAAAAAATAATATTATTAATAAGAATGAGTTGAGTTATAAATAATTAAAACAAATCATAAATTTGAGGTAAGTATTAACTATGGAGTCAAAATCAATCATGCTCAAGACTTATGTGGAGTAAGTTGAGTGATAAGAGAGTCTTTTGATGTGGCCTAAAGAGAAAAACATCGAATTTACAGGATGATAATTATAAAGTGATCATTAATACTCCGTTCGGTTCTATTTAAAAGTTATTTTTAGATACATTGAATAATTTATATATATAGTCAAGAATTTAAACCAAATACACAAATTATTAAATGTATCTAAAAGGTAAATTGTTTCTTGTAAATAGGACCGGAGGAAGTACAAATTATAATGTATTCGAAATGTCGTTCAATGGTAACTAAAATGATGATCATTGTCACTTCAATTAATACTCTTCTTGTTCCTTTCGATTTATCTCATTTTTATTTCTATTTAGTTGTTCTTTTCAAAATTGAATGCAACATTATAATTTGCTTGTCACTAATATCCTTAATTATTTATTGTAGAAAAAAATAATTGGAATGAGATAATAAATGAGTAAAGGTATTATACAAAACATATAATAATAATAATAATAATAATAATAATAATAATAATAATAATAATAATAGAAGTTATAAACTTTTATTAAATAATTTAAAAAAGGAAATTAAGTGATTAGGTAGGTAAAGAAGTGTAAAAATTGTTTTAAAAAAAGGAGCACAATTATAAATAAAATAGTTTGAACGAATGATATAATTGAATAAAAAATGATACTTTCAACTCGGTATCTCCTTTATACAAAGTATGAATATTTAGTCCTCGTGACCTTAACTCAGTTTGTATGAACAATACTACATAAAATATGCAAGGTCTGAAGTTAAAATTCCGACCACCACAAAAAAAAGTATAGATATTTAATATTTAAAATAATAGAGTTGTTCCTGAGCTGAGTGGAGAGAAAATATAAAATGTTGCGTCCTTGAGCTGAGTAAATTAGTTTTTGTGACTTGTATATTTTTTATTTTTTGGTACAAATTGTGACTTGTATATTATTAATTCGTTATAGTGATCAGTAATAGTAACATTGTTATTATGAAGCTTTTTTCTTTGGCAAATATGACAAATTGGTTGCTCTATACATAGAAAGAGGTTATGCATAGCCAAGTATACCATTTTGAGCATCATGCCAATTTTCTCTTTCTATTTGCTTTGTTTTTCCTCTACTTATACTAACAATATATGAAAGTTGAAGTGCAACAAAATTTCATAATCGCCATCTTTAAAATTCATGATCTCTTTTATTTTATGCGCATAATGATCATTTTGCAAAATTTAATTTAATTGTTTAAAAAAATATTAATTATGGATATTGATCATCACAATTGTAACAAACTTCAACGAATAACTATGAAATTAATTAATCTGTTAAAAAAATTACGGATAATGATCGTCATAACTTAAACAAATTTTCACGGATAACTATGAAATCAATCTATATCCATAGATATAACAAATTTTTACCCATATTTATTTTTTGGATGCAAAATTACTAAGTCTTTGAAATACTTTTAAAACATTATTTGTTTTTTAATTAAAAACAAAAAGGTGTAGCCAATTTTTTCTCTGCAAAAAAAAATTGTAACTAATATGCACTTCCACCGATATTTATTTATTGGATGAAAAATTAATAAGTTTTTAGAATACTTTTAAATTTAAAATATTATTTGTTTTTTTTAATCTACTAAAAATTTATTAAAAAATATATAAAAATAATATATAAAAATCAAAATCCAACAAAATTACATAATTGTCCTTCTTAAAAGTTAATATATTATTATTATGATAATTACGGACAACTATCTTTCTAATTCTACACAACAAATTTAAATATCTACTTTTACTACTAATCTACTAACAATATATAAAAGTTGAAGTACATCAAAATTTCATAATAGTCCTCTTTAAAACTCATGATCTCCATAATTTCATGTGAATAATGGTCATTTTACAAAATTTAATTTAAATTAATTTTTTTTAAAAAATTATGAATAATGATCATCATAACTATAACAAATTTCATCGGATAACTTCTACTAACAATATATAAAAGTTGAAGTACATCAAAATTTCATAATAGTCCTCTTTAAAACTCATGATCTCCATAATTTCATGTGAATAATGGTCATTTTACAAAATTTAATTTAAATTAA
>Ga0099826_10002712_pt1 | contig 11573 bp, 2 predicted proteins | sample Mtrugardesep15_FD_76830 | JGI IMG/M metagenome (GOLD analysis project Ga0099826, IMG submission 76830) | Root nodule microbial communities of legume samples collected from California, USA - M. trunc garden sep15 | ecosystem: Host-associated > Plants > Roots > Nodule | place: USA: California...
AAGGGAGCCCAATCTCGGCATCCAAGGGTGCTAATGAACCTCTTGATTTGGCAGCGGTACATATGCCTAGTCAAGACATGCGGCCTCCTTTGCCTGTAAATGATTCAATGGTGATTGCTTCATTACAACAAGAAGTACATCCCAGCATGAATATTCAGCACGGTCTAGATTTGTGGAACAGAGTTCGTGAATATGATGCAAGATCAGCTGCTGAAGACTTCTCACCGGTCCTAACAAGGAAACAAAAACAGAAAATTAAATTACAACGGGTCTTAGCAAAGCAGTCTACTAATACCCGTTCTCGGGGTGGTAATCTTCCAACTGCTCCATGATTTATGGGAATGTTAGTGACATCAGTAATTCTGATACTCGGGTTGCTTTAAACAATATCTATCTGTCTCATTTTCGAGATAGATGTGGTTTACCTAACTACAGATTTCCTTAATCTATTTTTTTGGTTGTTTTTGTCTTCTGCCTTTTATTTCCTTTATGTTTTCCTTTGAGGGTTTTGGCCTAGTCCCCCCTCCTTTGTAATTTTTTTTTCCTTTTTTTAATAAATTCTCTAGAGTTTGGCGGCATAGGATGGAGGTTTCTCGGGGTGCCAACCTAATTGGTATGTCGATGTTGCCTCTTGATGCCTGTCCTCTCTCCTTGCTTATAAAAAAAGATATCTCGGCATTGATTGGCTTCATATATATTGGAACGTTTAATAATATTGCTACTGTTTTGCTTCTTATTGTTTTAAGAATTTAATTTATTATCCATTTGCAGACATTTTATTTCTGTTATAAATGTCAACATACTCATATGATACTATCACATTGTCACCATCACAGGTGTAACTTTGTTATCATTAACTCATAATCCATGACTTATTACGTAAGCATATTATTCCCAAGTTCGTGGTTGACTTCTTACAAACTATTTGTCGATTAAAAGATATTAACATGAACAAATTAGTATTACTTATTTAAAGTAAGATTTTAGTATATTTTATAGGGTTTGTCTAACATGTGTAATATTGCACATTTTAAGGTAATTAAAACTAGTAATTTTTCATTGAAAACCAACAATTATTCCCTTATTGGCAAATTCTATGGTACACCTAATAATTTGAGTGTATTGGTACACCAACTCCATAAAATAATAGTTAAATGAGTTATTTTTTGTAGGGATAAATTATTTTCTATCACCTATAATTATAATAACTAAATCTTATTTACCAAAACCGTCAACGCAATAAAATTTAAATTTTTTGAATTTTTATTACTCATAATAGAGAATTTTGATTATTTTTTACAACAAAATGTAAAAAAATTTAGTGTGATTTTTATAAACAATGAAATGATATTTTTTCTAATAAAGTGATATTTTCTAAATATCAATATCAACAAATAGCTCTTTTTCATAAAAAATTATAGTTAATGTATAAATTTTTGAAACAAGAGTACCGGTACACTTTAATTGGCAGGTGTACCGTAGAAGTTCCCACAATTATTGATTAAAAGTTATATATTTAACATAAAAAAACACAAGTTTCAAGTCAAAGTTGCTACTTTAAACTTCTTAACATGTGCAAATTTACACATGATAAAAAAAACCCTATTACATATACTCCCTCCGTCCTAAATTGTATGTCGCGTTAGGGAAAAAAAATTGTCTCAAATTATATGTCGCTTTACAATACCAATGCAATATTAATGATATTTGTCCTATTATAACCTTAATTATTTATTACTCTATCTTCTTTCAATTCTTTCATTTATATTTCTCATATTATTTATTAAGGACAATTTTGTAAAACAACTCATAATATCTCTTTTTCACACAATATTATTTGTATTTCTTAATATGTGTGAAATGCTCAAAACGTCATACAATTTGGGACGGAGGGAGTATAAAACAATTTTATGTATCAAAATATATGACCCGTGCGGCAACACGAGTGGAAAGTCTAGTTCCTTATTAGGTTTGCAACAACTCAACCCTAAAATTTTGACTCTAAATAATACTAATCTTCAACCCTAAAATTTTTGCTCTAAATTTGCATCATAAAATGATAATCCCTTATTTCTTAAAAAAAATTCATTCCTATCATATTGTGTCATCGTTTGTATAAATATGTTGTTTCTGTACACCTAATTTTGTTAGGTCTGCAGCAAGTAAAACTAATAATTTTCCTCTAAAATGCTACATTAGGTTAGCAACAATTTAACCTAACAAATTACATCTAAAATGTTGTTGAATGCATATTAAGTTAATTTTAATCATAATATTAAGTCAAAAGTCTAGTTGTACTTTTTGCAAGTACAGTTGGTGCCTTGGTGCCGTCAGTGGTAACCTCGATAAAACTAACCTAAGGCGCATTCATAAACCTAAAACCTACCGACTATTTAAAAAAGATGGTAGTCGGCGAATTCCAACCATCAGGTGCTATCGATTCATCATCGCCGTTCTTCGAACTTGGGTTAAATCGCCTTCAAAGGGAAGAACCATCAGGTGCTACCATTGACGTACAGAAAAAATTCATTGCTGACATTATTCTTAATACCTTTAATTAAGCGATTTCTATGAATAAACTTTGACTTTTGGGGTTAATTGTTCGATTCTCGATGAAAATTATCCTTTTATTTTTATCGTTGATTTGAAGAATTAATTTTGAATCACTACATGTTTTACCTGAATACGAGATTGACACTTTTATGAAATTTTGTATTTTCAATTCTTTAAACACCGAACTACGGTCTCACAGAGTTAGTCTCTGTTTTAATTGCAAAATATGATGATCATTGAAATTAGGCTATGGACAACTGTAATTTGGGTTTTTCTATTTTTCTTCAACAATCTTTTTAGGGTTTCTTACTTAATTTAACATCGTAAATTGGTTTATTGAAAACTGTAAACATGTTGACAATTATTTTTGCTTACGGCGATCTTTTATATTTTGGGGTTGATCCATATAAAATTTGTTACTCCCTCCGTTTCAAAATACATGTCCATTTTAGAGAAATTATGTGTGTTTTCTATAATACGCTTAACCATTTATTATTTTATTCTATTTTTTCTCTCTTTATAGTAAATATATAAGGGTATTATTGACAAGACAATATTTAATGTTGCATTGAAACTTGAAATGGACAAGTATTATGAAACAAAATTAATCTCCAAGATGGACATCTATTTTGAAACGAAGGGAGTATTATGAAATACATAAATAATCTTCTTTGTTATTCACGATCCCATTATTTTATTCTTATACTCAACCACTTAATTCTGCATCTTGTAAACTTTACCCATCTGCAACTTGTTTTATTCATGGAAAGGGAAGTAAAAAACAATATAATATATGAATGGCCTAACTAAACACAACAAAAGAAAACAGAAAGAGAATATTAAAATGCAACATGTATCGACAAAGTATTGTTCAACATATACTTGTTTGTTAATTGATGACCTTATTTATCTCGTTGATTTCAACTTCCTTCTGTGAAGGTTTTATTTTGAAAAAGAACAGTATCAAATGAAAATTGAAAATGGAGTATATAAACACTTTGGATCTACTTGAGAGCTATAAAAGATCCAACCAACAAGAGGAGCTCAATTCATAACCATCAGAGTCGGAGATGAATTCATTATGGTTTCTCCTGATGCCAACAACGCAATGGAAGAATGGTTTTACTTTTTATCTTTTTTATTTTACTATACTTTAAATTGCTCAAAATATTTTGAGACAATAATTAAACCTTTTGATTTGAAGAAAATTTATTGCTCAATATATTTTGAAAAAATATACTATTTGATTTGGAAGAAAATTTCTTGCCGATTATATTTTGATAAAATATACTTTTTGATTTGAAGAAAATTTCTTGCCTAATATATTTTTAGAAAATATACTTTTTGATTTGAAGAAAATTTTTTGCTCAATATATTTTGTGAAATTATACTTTTTGATTTGAAGAAAATTTCTTGCCCAATATATTTTGAAAAAATATACTATTTGATTTGAAGAAAATTTCTTGCCCAATATATTTAGAGAAAATATTTTTTTTTTATTTGAAGAAAATTTTTTGCTCAATATATTGAGAAAATATACTTTTTTATTTGAAGAAAATTTCTTAACCTATATATTTTGAGAAAATATACTCTTTGATTTCAAGAAAATTTCTTGCCCATTATATTTTGAGAAAATATACTATTTAATTTGAATAAGATTTTGCAATTGTTTTTCGGCGCATATACATAATTTGTGGATAAACAGACTTATGGACGATTAGCTTTAACTTAAATTGTTTCACTTGCCTATTAATTCTCGTTGTGTGATTTAGTTACAATGTAATAAAGAAAGAAAGATGAGTACAACACAAGAGGTAAGACCAAGTTAATAAAAGATATACTACTCTAGATACCCGTGGCAGAAGTAAAGTGTAGTATTGTTAAAAGGTAACATATGAGGGATTCTGACGAGGAAAGTCTTGGTATTTAAAAGGTCCAAGTGACTCACCTCTCTTTCCTAGGTACCCCTTTCATGTACTATTTACTTTGCGAACTGAATTAACTGTTTAGTGAAAACATAAATAATTGATTAATAGCGTTAGACCCACGTAGAAGAATAACACTGAGCAGAAGACTTAGTTCCAACTTCATAGGAGGAAGTAAAGACATAGAGAATAAAATACCTAGAAATTTAAAATTCAAGTTAGTAGGAGAAAAAGAAAGAGTATAAAATAAAAAGAACGAATTGGGCATGTTAGTTTAAATCTAATAAGGAAGTAGCGATTTTTGATTTAAGAAAAGTAGTAGGAAGACTTAGTTCCAATCTAATAGAAGACAGAAAAGGATTAAAAGCACAAGACAATCAAGTAAGAAGGTTATTTCAAATCTAGTAAAAGAATGAAAAGAATAGGAAGGGGCATAGAAAATATCGGTGAGTTAATAAGAGAAGACAACGAGTAGTTAGTTCTCATTAAATAGAATTGAGTATGATTAAGACTCATTTATTTTGGAAGTTCGAAAGTAACGTTATATTTCCGATAAATAAAAATTTGGGATGAAAACAAGCCCACCAAGGGCAAGATTAAACAAAAGAACAGCATGACAAAATGAAATGTAGAAGCAATGGTCCCGCCATTAAGAGCTTGAAGATGAAGCATGGAGTTATTCTAACCTTTCTAGACCTTTGAGATTTGCTTTGCAGGTTTTTAACGAGGCAACCTACTTTCTTAGAACTATCCTTCTTATATTGTTCTACTTTGTTCAGATATAACTACTGCGTAATCTACAAGAAATTCTACATTCAAAGGGAGCCTAAAACGTCAACCCTTGAAGAGGGCCCTGAACGTCGACATTCCGTCAACCCTTAAAGAGGGTGTTGAACGTCGCCATTCCGTCAACTCTTAAAGAGAGCTCTGAACGTCGACGTTTCGTCGACCCTTAAAGAGGGCTATGAACGTCGCCATTTCGTCAACCCTTAAAGAGGGCTCTAAACGTTGACTTCCGTCAACCCTTCAAAGGGATCTGAACATCGACATTTTGTCAACACCTATAAGGGCTCTAAACGGAATAAAAAAAATTCAAATCCTATGAGAGCTCTGAACGGCGCAAACCCCTATGAGGGCTCTGAACGGCGCCAACCCCTATGAGGGCTCTAAACGAACAAGAAACGTCAACTCCTATGAGAGCTATGTGGGTAATGAACGAACAAAAAACATCAACTCCTATGAAAGCTATGAATGATGTCAACCCTTATGAGGGCTACAAACGAAATAAAAAACTACAACTCTTATATGAGCTCTGAACACACGACACGATATCAACTTCCAAAGGTTACCACTACATAAAAATAAATCATCATTGTATTATACCGAAAAAAATTTAAATACATGAGAACAATGGAAATCACCCTCATAACACTCCCCCGCATCTAGAATCTCAAAAAGTTCACAAAAACAAGACTTAAGTAAAGGATTCCGCCACGTCAGAAACACCAAAAATTTCAACTAAGTCATATAAAACTACTCGCATAAGAAACCCGCTTTAGATTTTCTTCTACACTTCAAAAAAACTCGCCCTCCAAATATTTCGTATTAGCTCGCCCAAAAGATATGAAACGGCCGCATCGCACTAGAAAAGCATCACGACCTAGTCACTATGTATCATCACTTCGTCTTCTCCCAATACTCGTGTTTGGGGGTCTGTGGACTGAAAAATACACTTTGAAGGAATGGGGTCCCTCCAAAAAGTCCCTGACACCCTACAGAAGGTCTTATGTGCCCTATAGTGGACCCTCCAGGGGCGCCGACCACAAACGTTAACCATCATTTAGCCATATCATCACTTCGTCTTCTCCCAAGACTCGTGATTGGGAGCTGTAGACCACCAAATATACTTCTAAGGACCGGTGACCCTCTAAAAGGGCCCCAACGCCCTCAAGAAGAGCCTAAGTGCCTTAGAGCGCTCCCTCCCGAAGAGCCTAAGTGCCCTAGGGCGTGCCCTCCCATGGGTGTCGCCTCTAATTCTTCTAGAAACATCTAGAAACCCTTGAAACCGACTTATGTCCCAAGTTACTTAGCGCCTAAGGCACGAAAACAGAAGCCCATCTGAAGCTATAAATACTACTCTTGCGAGGCTTCTCAAGGCATCACAAAAACAGTCTAAACCCTAGATTCTATCATTGTACTTATTGCAAGTACACATCTAAACAAAATATGCAGAAACCTTACATTCTTTATTTTTCAATAAAATTTATTATTTAATATTAATTCAAGTTAAAAAAAATATACTTTGAATTATTATTTTTTGTATGTGGTCTCTCGCATGTTAATTTTCATAATTTTTTATGTTTACAAAATTATGTATCTTTATCTAGCAAAAATATCTCAACAAACTCCACCAAATTCAAATAATCTACACATTTCAAGACATTATATTTAGATACAAATTTATAATAGGGTATAAATATTTGTCACTTCTTTATCTTTTAACATAATAAATGAATTCAAATTTAAACTATAAAATATTATGATTCAATAAGTTTGATTTTTATAAAATATTATTTAATTTTGTATTTTTTTTAAGAAGCTAAAAGAAAATGTATTTACCAAATAACTTAGTCTTTTCCGCACAAGAATTGTGCAAGGAGAACTAAGAGAGAAAAGTAACAGTAACATCAGCCATTCAAGAATACAAAGTGAAAAAGCCATAATCCAGGCTCGCTAAAAAACTCAAAAATGGATTTAAGTAATAAATCTCAAACAATTAAGGGGATTAAGCCACCACATATGGTAGTTAAAAACAATATCATAATTATTTACCTTCAGCCACCAAAAGGATTGGAGCAAAATTTTCTCAAGATGTTGTAATGAGTCCCCCTTTTGTTCCAAAATTCTCGCATTCCTATATCACCGAAAAATCCAAACACAAGATAGCCAAATCAAATTGAATAGGGAACAAATATTTTTTGAAAAGCCACCTGGTGATCTGAATTGCAGAAGATGATCCTTGACATGAGCTGGCTTGACCTAAATTCAACCATGCCAATTGTAGATATCTATCCAATTTGGTAATTAAAGGATGAGAGGAAACAAGAGTTAGGAAGAAAGATAGTGTTTTGGTGAAGCATAATGAAGTAGGGTGCAATTAGTAGTGAAAAAGGAGGTGTGAAAAGTTAGTTGAGTAGTGTTTTAATTAAATTAACATAGGGAGGTGCTGATAGTAATTCTGTCAAAGATTAAGCGTGTAACAAACTTAGCTGATGAATATAAATAGATGACAACATTAGGAAAATAGGGTTAACAACAAATAGAGAAAAGATTAGAAATCAAAGCAAAACTAGAGTTGTGGAGAGAAGAGGCAAGAATGCATAATGAGAAGAACCTGGAGAGAGATTTCACTGTAGGAATTCTACAAACTAGAGGTAAGGCGAGAGTTTTATTCATCATAAGGGTTGTGTACTCATGTGGATAGTGAAGGGTTGTTAATTTTCATCATTTTATTATTCCTTTGATGAATCAATGATTAAATGTGCGTCATTTTGTGTTTTGTGATTATGTGTCATTGTTTGTTACTGATTTGTGATATTTTCATGCCAAATTCATGAATTAATTTTGATTATGTAGTGTTTTGCGTTTTATACGTTTAAGTGTGAAAAATCGTGAAGTTTGATGCATAATTGATGTTTTGATGTATTATAAGTGTTAAATTAAAGTGTAAAAACTATGGGCAATGTTTGTCTATAGTTATGGGTTGTAAGGGATAAAAAAACGGGATCTTTTGATGATTTAGGGTCAATCTCGAGGTCAAAAATATAATTGTTTGGGTTCTGGTACTAATAAGCTTGCTAAGCGATAAAAACAACAGGTTCTTGATATTTTTGCCCTGGGAGCCTCGCTAGGCAAGTTACCTGCTCGCTAAGCAAGCTTGACAGCAAGATCATATTTTGTTATGTCAATTATGGGGTGCAGGGGATGTTTCGGCGTTTCAGGATATTCCTTTGACTCCGATTCGCTTATGTTTTGGGGCTTTGGTGAGAGGTAATGGGTAACTATGTTGATTTTGTTGGAACAAAAGTGGTTTGTACAATTCCTCTAAGATTTTGATGATAACAAAGTATTAAAGACCAGAAGAAATGGACACCTCTCAGAAACTAAAGATTGACATCATCAAATTCTGTGTAGATCATCAGACTCATAATACCTCATCAGACTAAGAAGGCACCATCATACTTGGAAGACCTTCAGACTCCAAAAGACCACGAGGGATCCACACTCAACGTCAGATTTGTCATCTTTTGTAGCTATCTCTATCAAGGATTTGAGTTCAGTTTTGTCTTCTTTAGACCACATGTAAAAACAGACAAAGAACTTCAAGGACAATAAGAATGAACAAATACTTATAGTTTCAGCAAAGGATTTTCAAATGACTATCCAACGAAATTATCCATATCAGGAAATGACCATATAAGAGGCTTTGGACGTTTCTTGTTGGCAGTTTAAAAACTTTGGTTTTTGGCAAGCTTTTAAGATTTTTCGTACCGCTCATTTCTTCATATTGTCCATTCGCTCCCAATTCATTAGGTACGGTTTTTTCCTTGCATTTTCTGCTGGAATTGACTCCTTTGGGGGTTGTTTTTCTCTTTAGGAGGTAATTAATAGGTTTTAGCTTTTGAATGCTTCTTCCTTGGGGGGTTTTCCTTTGTTGATTCCCCTTTCTTTAAGGTTATATATGGATTTGAAATGTCTGGTACTCCCACCTCACCCTTGTGATTAATTTGTGGTCTTAATCTAATAAGTCCACTGTGATGTCTAGGAGGGGTATTCATCCGTGAGACGGGTCATTCATCCTTTCCTTTCTTCTTTATGGGTGACGTTCCGTCATACTAGGATTTGGACTCTATTCTGCTGGTCGTGCTAAGGGACATGAAACTGTTTACCTGCAGCTTTGTAATATGAGGGAGCTTCTCTCCTTGTTCCCTTGCTTTTCCATCCTTAAATTCTTTCAAACCTTCCAAGTAGCTTTCCCTACCGACCTCGACATCTCCTTGGATGGTCACCACGTCGTCTTGGTCGTTGTGGTACCTTATTTAAAAGTGGACCATAAACGAAATGCCCTCTAATTCACCAAGGGTGGTCCGACCGATGATGCAGTTTTATGGTGATGGGAAGTCAATAATCCAGAATTAGCACTTGATAGTCTTTCTTGCCTTCTCCAAAGGTTACCTTCAGAGTAGAGAATCCACATGCTTTGGCGATGGACCCGTTGAATCCAGTTAGGTCAAATACTCTGCGTGATGTCAGATCATCTTCTGATAGCTTGAGGGCCTGAAAAGATTGTTGAATATGATATCACATGAGGCTCCTTGATCAATTAATATTCAGTGTACGTTGAAATTTTCCATGACAGCTCGGACCATGAAGGGCATGAGATAATTTGTGCGTTTCATTCGGCTGGCACCATCACCTTAGTTTCTTAGGGAACTTCCCATAATTAATCTTGCTTCCTCTGTTATTCCTATGAGTCTTGTTTGGGTATCGGCGATCACCTACTCCACTTGGCACTCTTCAGTGCTTCATTTTGGTGAGCTGGCCACATGGGCGACTTTGGGAACAGTTGATTCATGTCTCTCTGGTGTGACGGACTCGTAGACTTATCCTAATCCACTTTGTTCTACTCCTTCTGGGACTCGTTGGTATTTCTGTGGAGAGTCGTTGGTTTAGATTTGGTGAGTGCTACTTGGAAGTTCACGGAGTCTTCCTCATCTCTTGCCTTCTAAGAGGTGGTTATTTTGGTGTTGTTCACTGACTTCTTTCTAGAGGGAAGAGACTTAACCCGTTGGCGTGACTCCTAGGGTCTGTTTCCCATGAACTTGTTTAGCCTCCCCTTCTAGATCAGTTCTTTGATTGTGTATTTTAGTTATATGCATTCTTCGATGGAATGGTCTGGGCATCTGTGGTACCTACAATACCTGCTATTGTCCGCTCTTATTTGTTCTCTGATCCTTCACGCTAGTCCAGCCCTTCTTCGTAGAACTCAGCGTTTGCGTACTCTAGGTAAATCTCCAAGAGCATGTCTCAGACACCGATAACCATTTCTTGAGGTATCCTCGAAGAGGTCGATCCCTGCCATCAACTTCCCTTGGTACTTCTCTGCTTTCTCCAAGATATGGTTGAAGTTTGTTGGCCTTTCGATCCTAATATGTTCCGCGAACTTAGAATCGGGGACCAACCATATCCTTAGGAGATATGTTTTCTTCTTACCGTTCGTATCTTAGACCTGGATGGCCTCCTTTTTTATCCTTTCGACATAATCCCTCAGGGAATCGTCAACATTCTGTCAGATGGCCCCGAGGTTGTCGATAGACTTTGGCTGCCTTCTTCACGCAATGAAAAGAGCCTTAAATTTCTTGTAGAGCTCCTCCTAGAAAGTGCCTTGCGCGCTCCTCCTGGTTTCCCCTCTTTCTTGTCTTGTTCCTCTTCGTCTTTGACCTCATACAAGAGTGGTTATCGGTATGGTTCTCTCCAGTGAGAGGGAAAGGGTGTTTCCCTTCGAAAATGGTCTGATGGTCATGTCCCTCACTCGTATGGGAGTTCTTCAACACTTTTTTGAATTTGATCTGCGTCTACACAAGCCATCATGTCGCCCTGTGTTTCCAACATATGAGATTGGAGTCGAATCGCCGTGATAAAGCTCTTCAATAGGTTGTATGTATGAGTCATATCGACGTTTGGAACGTTCCTCTAAACCCTAGTTGGTGGATCTCCCGATCTAGGGCTCGCTTGAACCCCTATGTTTTTGCAAGTCGAGAGTGGATTTGTAACATCCCAAACGACTTTAAGCATTGTCGACTGACCCTACAAACCAACACGAGTCTTTTCAACGTGTTTTTTCCTCACTCGCACGCTTACCGGGAAACTTCCCGGTAGGTCACCCATCCAAAGACTACTCCAAGTCAAGCACGCTTAATTGTGGAGTTCTTATGGAATGGGCTACCAAAAAGAAGATGCATCTTGTTGATATAGGTAGTACCAAACAATTCTTATAAGTCTTCCTTCAACCATGTAGTCCCATACCTACACAAC
>Ga0099826_10002713_pt1 | contig 11572 bp, 4 predicted proteins | sample Mtrugardesep15_FD_76830 | JGI IMG/M metagenome (GOLD analysis project Ga0099826, IMG submission 76830) | Root nodule microbial communities of legume samples collected from California, USA - M. trunc garden sep15 | ecosystem: Host-associated > Plants > Roots > Nodule | place: USA: California...
AACTAGCCAAACCGTTCAGCCGCGCGCGGTTTCATATCCTTCTTTGGAGGTCTGCGGCTCTTCATTAAATGGCACATGGCTAGCTGGCTATCTGCGTCATTAGTTACTATTGCAATCAAAGTTCTAAACTTAATTTTCTTCAGGACCACCTTAAGTACTCTTCATTAAAAAACGGCCTTGTCTACATTACCTGACTAAAGAACTTCAATTCATGCAAATAGTTCAGCTAATTTGCTTGAGTACGTAACCATTGATCTTACAAACTTAGTTAAATGCATTTTTTTATGGTAACTTAGTTAGATGGATATAGTTTATGTAAATGACTTTTTTTTATAGACGAAATGACAAAATTATCATAAATTCACACACACAGAGTAAAAGTGTTGAAATTCGAACCCCGATCATACAATTTGAATATTTTTATCCGTTCAACTAGAACTTATGAAATTCTATATGATATTCTAAAACTAAGGTGTATATGCAGCTAATGATATTTACTTCATCAATTAGCAAAAAAAATTATAGCCAGAGGTAAATTAAATTATCACATGTGATAAACAAGTGCTCGAAGAGTTAACAATAGCAATATAATATAGAGGTTTTGTATAGATCACAATTCATAAGCATGACGTATGTAGGAAGAGTGACCAAACTTACACAAAGATTGCGTTATCAGTTTTTGGTCAATTTGAATGGCACGTGGCCGCTAAGCAGACACGGATCATCATCAATCATTACAACTTTTTAATTAGCTCTTCAATTTAGAAATGCATAGAAAATTATATAGCATGAGCCAAATATAGATTTCATCTTCCAAATTTGATATATTGACTCTTTACACCTCTCGTGGGTTATGATGAAAAAGTAATAATTAAATGAATATTCTATGATTTTAAAATTTCTATATCGTAATTAAGTTGATAATTTTTAAATCTTCTCAATTATATATATATATATGAGTTGACATGTGAGGATTCCAAGTTATATCACATTCAAATATTTATACAGTGATATATTAAAAAATATATGTTTATTAAGCAAATAGACAATTACCCCAAGTTTCGTCAATTATGTTCTTGAAATTAACAAAACTTCAATTACCCCCCTTAAAATTGTACAACGTTAATTAATTTACCCTCCTCTGTCAAATTTTTCTGTTAGTCAACATCATTTTTACAAATACGCCCTGAAGTTTTGCATTTATGTGCAAAATGCCCCTTTGAATTTGATTTTTGTCTTTCGTATCCTTAACTCAAAAGATATTAAACGCAAGCCATTAACAATTAACTTTAATACTTTAAACTCTACAATATTACAATTAACATTTGGATCATTTATTACAATTCAATAGATTTGAGATGGTTTAGATTGCATAACAAGAATAAGAATATATTATAGAAAGTAGGAGAACAATCACAACTTCCTAAGGTTGTTCTAGTATTAAATTGTAGGCTACAATTGTGTTTTGGTACATTAGAAGATGGTAGAAGAATGAGAATACATGGTTAATGTTTGATCGTTTCATGAAACATATATGGTTGTATACCGTCAAAATTTATATAATATGTTCCACAATTCAATGATAATGCAATCACTTTTAAGGATAAGAAAAAAAATATATAAATTTTCAAGTTTAGGAGGCATTTTGCACATAAGTGCAAAACTTCAGGGGGTATTTGCAAAACGTGATGTTGACTAACAAAAAAATTTGACAGAGGGGGTAAATTGATTAACGTTGTGCAATTTCAAGAGGGTAATTGAAGTTTTGTTAATTTTAAGTGAGTAATTAATGAAACTTACAATTTCAAAGGATAATTGACTATTTACTATATGTTTATTACTTATTAGCAAGCAATTAGCTAGTATTGACAAAATTAACAATAATATTTCTCAACATGTCTCTCTCAAAATCTACAGGTGTTATCCAGAATCTACAGTATCTAATAACATAATGCACTTTCTAATGGATATATTGAAATATTTAGGGTTTAGAGTGTAGACGTGGTCGAGAAAAAATCGACTTAGAATAAATTTGTTTGCAGACTTTATTAAATATTTGTGTAGAGGTCATTATTTTATTGCTGGTAGGTAAAGGCAATTTTCTTCGAGCAGCTTTCTTCAAAATGTGACCAAACCTTTTTACCTACAGTTTGACTTGAATACATATCTTACTATAATTAACTGCGTTAGGAATCGGGAGCCTTTGTGTGCATACACAATCAACTAAAGAGCCCATATCATATCAACAAGTTGGGATCAACTCTAGAGGTGATCAGTGGCCAAGTAAACTTGTACATCACTCTAGCTATATCTCCACAACAAATTACTTTGTGAAATTGTTGGTGGATCGACGCCGATAACAACAATGACGTCGCAGCGTTAATTTTACACCGACATCTTCATATAAAATTTGATGACATTAATTATATTAATCATCAGTTCTATATATTTAACTTTAAACTTATTTTCCTAAAAAAAACTTTAAACTTATTTACGGTTGATCTGAAATTAATAATTGACGATTGAACTCAATAGATTTGATTAGATTCATTTACCATTGAGTTCAATGAATTACATCACACTTGATCGATGCACTCGAAATTTTAACAAGAGGAGGTTACGTTAACTTATCTACAACCAATTAAAATCAATCATGATCCATCTACTTTGTGAATCATAGAATTAGAAAAAAAAATTAACGATTGATTGTTTTTTCAAGGTTATTAAAAAAATTCTAATAAAAATAATCATTTGAAAATTCACACACATAAATGAAAAATCTTGAATTTGAATTCAAGGCACATTCAACCAAACAATTTTAGGGGCACATTCAACCAAACAATTTTAAAATATATCAGTTAAGTTAGAACTTGTGATATATTTTTAACCAATACAACTATTGATTTGGGTTTTCATATATCTGATAATAGATGATTAAACTGATAAAAATCATAGTAGGAGTAGTTTATATATGTAGACAAACATACGTGTCAGAACTAGGCCACACCAACTCAAGTCTCACCTAACTGTAGCAAAGAATTTGTCATAGGGACACTTGGCAAGGCCAAAACAAACCTCATTTGGCTTAAACTGCCTACTGCCTAGCTAGTATTTCCTTCCTTGCATGGGCATTTACTTAGCTTACGAATTACTCTAAGTTGCACTCAACTGCCATGCCAATATTCAACATGTGTAATATGCAAGTAAACTTACCGTATCTAGGGCTACAATATAAAAAATACTAGAAACAGATACATTAATTAATTTTAAACTATTTGAACAAACACTGATTTAAATATAGTTTTCCTTTACTCTTTGCTTTTCTCTGTGTCTGCTAATCTTGAAACACGTTATCCTATTACTAGCTAATTGAAAGCATGATTAATTCTTACGTAATATGCAATCTATCAGTAATATTTTTTAATCAAAGATACTTTTGCTAAAAGGAGTATTAAAAAAACAATGAGAAAATCAAAGGTACTTTTGCTAAAAGGAGTATTAAAAAAACAATGAGAATTATAAATGATTTAGCAAAATATTTGAGCTCTCAGTGTTGCAATTAAACAGGGGCAGGTGTCACAGTGATTCGAAATTATATTAAGATATATTTTATGCATGACGTACGAGTGTTATACAATACTCCAAAAGTATTGTCTCATAATCTTCAAACATAATCAGAAAAATCTCAAATATACCAAGATAATTACATAAGCATACTCCAAAAGTGTTATGGATATTTGGCCGGAGCAATTTATTTACATAAACAAGTTTGACTTTTTCTTTTTCTGGAATATTGACTAACCTAAACTTCCCTATATAGCCAGATGTTGTAAGATAATACTCTTATATTTGCCACCTGTTATAAAACCTAATTAAATTAAGCCAATTGGAGTAGAATCAAATATAGATTCATTGCATGATGCATCTAGCTTTTTATTTTTTCTTTAAGAGGGCATGATGCATAGCTAAACAAATATGATAATTTAAATTAAATTCGATGACCTTTTTTGCGTATTCAAATAATTTCCCTCAAAAAAAAATCAATTAATTACATTGGTGCTATTCTTTAAACGGTCAGCGTAGCTATAAGAACTTAAAAAATAAAAAATAAAAATTACTCATTCAATTTATAATTCTTAGTTAAACGTCTCAATAAAGATAAATTCTTGGATGCCCCAAGTTTGGTAGGCTACCAATATTCCGCAGGTAAAATTTATTTAAAATTTATTTTTTAAATAAATTAAGACAAAAATATAACACGTGATTCAACAATTGAATGATATATTTTTTTGGTGTAAATCGAATATCTTCCACACGGCCAACTGCAGAGACTAATCTCTTTAGTCTTATTTTAACGGAATAAGTCGTCTTATTTCAAGAATCTATTATTTTACTCAAGAGCGCTTAGATGAGATGAAACGAGTTTCTTCTAGCTTAACCAAAGTCATGGGCTCGAATCTAACATTGGGCATTAAAACTCTTAGGAGGAGTCTGCCGCCCATTTTGGTCCCACAATGCTCGAGGTATTAGTCTCGCAGTTGCGCGCGGAGGATACCCGGTTTACATCCAAAAAAGAACCTATCTTTTTTCTTCAAATATATTAAAATATATCTTTTTTTAATCATATAATACGTATGAAGTTTTCACCGTCATACCTCAACCCAAGAGCAAAGCGTTCCAAGTTAGAGTATTATACCTCAAAATTTTGGACCCTAGAAAAAATCTCATTAAATTTTAATTTAGCTTCTTTTAAGAGTAAAATTTTAATTCAGTATAAATATAGAATATGAGATGTTTCTCTAGCTCAGTTGGTCAAGATGTAGACCTCATATCGACCTTGGCATAAGTTCAACTCTAAGATTTATGTGACACACAAAATAAGTTCGAATTTTCTCAGGTCGAATGGAAATTAAAAATTTTGGTGATAAGGCAAGTTATTTGTAGGTGTATATATCAATGGAGTTGTTGCCACTGGAGCTTTGCACAATATTCCAAAACGGATAACACCTTAGAAATATGGCATTATGTCAGATCACTGACATTATATATGGATAGCGGGTTCTAACCCACCTACGATTCCAGTACCCCAAAATAATTCTACATTACTTGAAAATTGAAGCTAATTTATGAACACACCCAAAATCCTCTAAACCTCAATTCACCTAGACATGTTTTACAATGACAATTGTGAGGACTTTGCGCAAGACTTTAAACCAAACGATACCTCATAAATATGACTTGAGTTTAAAACAAAGTTTATGGTTTTTTATGTTTGTGGTGGCCAGGGTTTTAAACTCCGAACCTTACATATATTATATATTGTCTTTATCAACTAAGTTAATCTCATGAGGATAAACAAAGTTTATGGTTTGTCAATTCGGTGTGAGGGTTTTCATATCTAAATCAATTTTTCGTCATTAAGAAACACTTATAGTATTCTTCTTATATTTCACTTATTTCCACTTGCTCCTCTTAGTTTGTCCCTCTGCCTCACTATCAAACTTTGTTATCCCTTATTTTCCACTTTTGATCCCCCTCATATGCGCCTCATTATCTTATCTTTTGTGCTTCTTTGAACCATCTTTTAAAAAAGAGATATTTTGAAATATTAAGTTTATTTCTTCTATTATAATAGCTACCCAATTTTAAAAGTTGAGGTGCATGCATGCTTTGAATTATTGGAAAATTATGTTAGTGTTGACAATGTGGTGGCAATCACTATAAAGTGGTTGTTTCTTTTCTTCTTCTTGTTTGCCCCCCAACACAATTATTGATTTCCATCATGTGTCATGTCCCTCTTGGCATTATCCCACTTTTCCTTTTTTGTGTACTGCAACTCATTAACCTCATAAAATTTGAAGTTTTTTTTTTTTTTTAATGTTTTTGTTTTATATATTCACCTGAGATTGTTTAGTTTTGGTTCCAACCATCACCTCATGATGATGCATATGGTATATTTATTAATTAGATGTATACACTATTCCTATGAACTCAACAATTTCGAAATAGACGAATTTAGTTTTCAAAGTAGGCAAGACTATAATTGTTCGTTTCGTTATTGCTATCATGATGATGTTATATAAAAATATCAAAAGTGTGGAAAATGATATCAAGAATTTCAATTTCTAGAAAGCCTATCATGAACATTATAAACTATATAAATGGTGCACACTTGGCATGTGTTACAATAACATTGAACCATATTATTGGCATTGAGAATGCCCAAATATGAGGGACACTAGAGTCTAGAACAGACAAAAATAGTCTAACATGACAAAACAAAATATGGTAGTTACCAACCATTGTTAGTGCTATACACATGGCTTGCTTCAGGACACTACACCTTAAACAAACAAATATCCTATAAAGAGTGTCTCTGATAGATAGACCCAGTCAACTTCCTACTCTTTCATCCTTATACAAATATCTCCAATATTTGATCAATTAATCATAGATTAAGGACTGGTGTAACTTCATTCATATAGCTACATCAAAACAAAAAAAAATTATATCAGCAAAGTAATCATAATTTATTGTGAATAATCTTTAAGATTAAAGGATAATTATGACTTATGAGATATTTACTGACTATTTCTTACTTGACTTCCTATATAATCATCTTCTATGATAGGATTATGGATTAATTTCATTCATGAAATTCTTACTAGTATGACAGCATTGACAAGTGTTAGAATACGTGTCACTGTGTTAGCTGGTTCCGTTATGGTTCTGTACAAAACTACATAATGGAGATAGATTGATTAAACCAATAATTGAGATGTCTAGAGCCATCAATATATACTTGATATAATAAAGATGCTAATTGCGTTTGCAAGCCGAATTATGAGTTGAAATTATATTTTCAAAGAAAGTGGAGATGAGAATGAAAGTAATGTGGATTCAGGGTGATGAAAATTTCATGGAAAATTAAGAGAGATGTGACAGGACAGGGAAGAATGACCAGAGAAAATTTGCAGAATCTTCGAAAGAAATAATAATTGGACTTTTTCTTTGATGTGTAGACGAAGTGATAAACGCCACAAAAAATTTACACATAATTGTGGTTCCGCGTTTAAATTCAAGTGAAGATTTTCTGTTTAAAAATATCGGCAATTGTCAATCTTAGAAATCATAGTTGGTTCTAACACAATCCCCCTAGTTCATCATGCCATCTTCTAACATATGCGAGACTCCTTAATGTACCCCCACGTCTAACAATATTGGGCTTGATGATTGGATATAGATGATGCGTGACCCGATAGCGAAAACATGATAGCATGTGACCGAATAGATCTTGGAGGAGACTTTGATATCATCTTAGGTTTTTGTATATTAAAGAGTCCCACATATGTTTGGATATGATTTGAACAAATGTTTATATTATGGTTAATCCTCAACTCACAAGTCAGTTTTATGAGGCTATGTTAGGCCTAGCTCAAATTTCTAAGATGATATTAGAGCTTCCTATAAGATATGTTGAACCACCTGCTATCAAATTTTTGCAATCGAGCAACCCACAATTTATATTCACGCATCAAGCCCAATAATATTGAGCCTGAGAGGGTGTATTCGAAAAAACTCAATCCCATAACTCTTGATAAGAGTTTATAAAGTAGTCACCTTACAACTCAATTTTATAAAAATGAGTTAAACCTAATATAAAAATCTGAGAACCAATTTAGCTAGCCTTTACGAACAAATAATACTTAGACTTTATTAACAATATAAATAATACTCAGACATTGAAATTTTAAATAAAGGTTAAATATATTTTTGGTCTACGTAGATTTTATTAACAATGGTTGTTGACGATTCATACTATTCCAAAATTACTATGTAGTTTATGGGGATAAAACAGTAGTCAGTAAAGACATTCGTGTTAATTAAATTAAAAATTATGGTTTTAGTAGTTTTTGGATTGTATAATTCAAAAATCCTCCGATAGGAATTCAGATTATATAATCTGAAGGAGAGGATTTTCGAAATATAGGAGGATGCGTGAAGAGAGTACGGTGGGAAAAGAAACTGCCTGAGATTTATCGAAAGTTTAAACCTGGGCCAAATATGACCCGCTTCCAAGCCCAATAGTAAACCGCATCCAAAAGCCCAAATAAGCGTGATTTTCTGCTTCTTCTTCCTCAAGAAAAGAGAATTTAAGAAATAAGCAAAAGCAGAAAAAAGCTGAAGCAGGGTTTCCAAACTAACAAATTTCACCACACATTAAAACATGAAGTTCATCCCCGAAGAAGGAAAGCACCTTCACGAAGATTGCTCCACTTTGATTTTGGTATGTATAATTTTCTAGGGTTTTTACCCCTTTTTATTTTCCCAATTCATTCATATATCTTAGATTCTAAGTATCTTTATTCAGCAAAAAAAATTTAACTTTATAGTTCAATGCTGTATCAGAAATAATGGGGTTATCTCAATTTTGTGATTTTTGTGTTTTTCAGCCTGCTGTGTCAATTGGGAATGTTGGGCAGTTAACAGCAGACCTTTTGGTTTCATCAATGGGTTCTGAGAAAGTTGGTTACTTGGATGATCCTTATGTTCTTCCTTGTGTTGGCAATGATGCTTATGGACCTTTTCCTCAAGGAGACCTTGCACTTCCTCTTGAAGGTGCTTATTTGGTTTCTTAGTTTTGATTTGTTTTGTATGCAATGTTTTGTTCGGATTTTTAAATGTTTTTTTACTTCTTTGCAGCTTATGATTCCCCTTCTAATGGTCTGACTGTTATCCAGCAGAGGTCCCCTGTAATTAAGGTATCCACTTAAGCAGTATTTGCTCTCTTGATTTCTTTAATCCGGCATTGCTGATTTAAGGATGTTATTAGTGATTTGTGATCTCTGGAATGTTATTTGAATAAACAACTTTATTAAGTGCTTATGTATAAGTTATTTCTACAATGAAAGATAAAATAAAGACAAACTGTTTCATGTTACGTGTGAGTTGTTTTCATAAACAATCGTGGAGCGCTTATGAAAATAAATTGAAAACGACTTATGAACATGGAACGTGTCAAATATCAGCTATGGCGGATTGCGGTGGTAAAATTTTTACAACCACCATGGTCCACATTCCACCTTCGATAACAATGTGGACATGTCATAAGTTTTTTCCATAAGCTCTTCCAAACAATTTCACAAGTGCTTATGTTGGTAGATAAGCTCAAATAAGCCAATCCAAACAAGCCCTAGGTTGTTGGTAGTAAAAGCTTAAACATTACTAGGTTTTTCTCGTGTGCATAGAGCATGAGCATTAACTTAGGTCCTCTTCTTCTGTCATTGCAGTTTCTATTCTTGAGTTTCTCTGCTTCTTGTCTCCTAATTTTTTGTCCCTGTTTCGATGCATATCACTTTCACCTTTGGAAGTAATCAATAGATTATTATAGTTTAAATATCAAATATTCCCTCTATTCCTGTTTTAAGTGTTCTTTTAGAAGTATATTTTTGTTTCTATTACTTTTTTATGCTTAAATTGGCACTATTAATTTTTGAATTTGGAAGAATAAATTGAAATTAATACAATAACATTTGATAGGGTATGATGCTCGAGTTTGCAAAAAACATGGCTGATTTTATTGCTGGAAGTGGAAAGAAGCATATCATTATTCTCTCCAGCTTAGATTTTGGAAAGTGGCAAAAGGTCGACATGTCAAGGTGAGCGAGTGATATTTTTAAATAGTTCCGATGATTCAAAGCTCTTGCTATGGCAGGCTCAAACCATTCTCAGTCTATAATAAGCAGCATTACCTTTTACATTTATAGCATCATTTGCATTTTCAAGAGGCTAATTCCATGATTTGAAGCCGTGACCTTCTAGTCATGTAAAACTTCTTCATGATTAAGATATTCAATTTATTTGTGTGTGTTACTGTCACTTTGGTTCAAATATAATTCCTTGAAGATTTCTCACGTTGTAAAATGTAAGAGTCCCATTCCTTGGGATATTTTCCATTCTAATATGTCCATGGGCTTCCATATTAGTGGTTTGCAGATTTATTACTTATCTAGTGCCAACACCAACGGAGCAGATGAAAACTGTGAACAGCTTGGGTGGAAGAAACTTCAGGAGTATGACCCTTCTCAAAAGCATTGGAAATATCTTAATGATTTGGCTGAAGGAAATGCAACGCCGGAAGATACTATTTCTATTGAAGATGAACTAGAAGAAGAAAATTATTACGCTAGCTTGCCTTTCGCTGCACTTTTTTCTTTTCTCAAGGTAATGCATTTGCTGTTACCTTTGACGATGTCATATTTCTTCTCAGTCATGTAATAATTTAAACGAAGGAAAAAAAAAAGTTTTCAACACGTGGTACATTTGATATATATATATAGTGGCTGTTTTCATGTACTTAAGTTTGCTTTAAAACTTACAAATTGAAGTGGTTTTCTTTACATCACATGTTAATAATACGAGGCTCTGTACCTTCATTGTATGCCATACTAAAAGTTAGGTAGGTGTGTGCAATTGGACTTGGTTTTGATCTTCTGAATGTTGAGATATACGTAATAAATAGAATAATTGATTGAGATTTTTCATTACTTTCTTCTATGTAAATATTCCCTATTTTGTTGTGTGTATCTCTAATGTAATTAGGTAGATATAGGATGGATTTAATCCCTGTAATTGTGGGATTTTCTTTGTACAGTTTTTCAATATAAAAATACAAAATGCTGAGTGGCCACCTCTCAAGCTATTCAACATACATTATGGGGAAATTACATTCGCCTCCCATAAGAAATTGAGAGACATTAACTCATTTATGTCTCTAACTGACAGACCTCCCTTACTTGTTAACACCATTTCTTTAATGTTAAAATAAGAAATTAAGAGACCCCCAATTCACGCATTCCTGAGAGTACTATGCAAACACAGTAGAAAAAGGCAAAACAAAAAACAAGAAAAAAACAATTCTCAGTTGCTAGGATACCCTCCAAAATCTTTTCCCACTAAGAAGTTTAGTTATAATTGCAAAGCCAATTGAAAGGAACTTCTTATTTAGGCTACTTAATTTTACCGAATTGGATCACCATGTTATTGTGAACTGTGGTGGCAAATGTGCAATATAGCAAGCTTGAGATATTCAAAATTTACCGCAGCATAGGATGTAATTTTACTAAAAAATTTGTGTGATAAATAAAGTATGTAAAAAATGACTCTCACGGCCAAACGCAATACCAGAAATGAAACTGAGAGAACAATGAGCGAGAGGAAAGAGGGACTAAACAAACATATCCAACAAATCATTTAGGTGAATGAATATGAAGGATTAAAGTGACGACCAGAGGTAGTGGGCTGTAGATTTTATATTCATGTTAAGAGAGATTTACACTCCGTTAATGAAGAGGGGATGTGAGTGCTTTTGGAAAACTAGAGGGGATGTGAGTGTCATATGTAAAAACACTAGTGTGTATGGGAATGATGGATAGAATAGTTTAGTTGAAAAAATTAAGAAAATTAGAGGAACAGGGTTGGTTACTGCTTACCTTGTTTTGTCAAATTGCAGAAATATGGATTGATTAAAAGGTTCTGGTTTAATGTATCAGGCTAAAGGTTTGAAGGTTAC
>Ga0099826_10002714_pt1 | contig 11569 bp, 7 predicted proteins | sample Mtrugardesep15_FD_76830 | JGI IMG/M metagenome (GOLD analysis project Ga0099826, IMG submission 76830) | Root nodule microbial communities of legume samples collected from California, USA - M. trunc garden sep15 | ecosystem: Host-associated > Plants > Roots > Nodule | place: USA: California...
ACCATATATCCTCCATTTCAACTTTCCTCTTGCCATTATCAAGCCAACACTCATGAAAATGATGCCCACAACTAACCAAAACCCTCCATATCATCTCTTCCCATCAAGATCCCGCTAAAAAAATTTGTTCAAGTATTAATAAAATTTGTATCCGCAGAGTTGTTGTTAACGGAAATGCAGCAATTACAATTATACTTAGGTGAAAAATAGGGGAGTTATTTGATGATTGGTTTTGAAAATTGTGAAATAAAATTGCTTTTAACTGATGATAAATAAAAATGATTAGGATTTTTGATTCCTCTCTGTCACTGCTTGGTAATAAAGGTCCCATCTATAACAATTGACTATCCTATGATCATGATAAATTAGCAAGATAGACTAAGACCAATAATATTGACTCTAAGTCTCATTTATCTAACATATAACCCTAATGTCTTAGGTGAACTAATGTTAACAAAAGCGTGGATGAACGATAATTTCTTATATCACATGTAGATGATTCAATATTTCTAAAGCCATCATCTAATGAACAATTAGCTTATGTCCAATGCAAAACTTATGGTTTAGTGAATTATTCACCAAGTTCAATTCCAAACTGATCAACAAACAAAAGCATTACACATAAAGATAATTGAATAATCACACGTTTTAAATTGCATAAAAGGTACTCATGAATTGCATAGTTTTAGTAGATCCAAAGAGGTTCATCTATTATCCTAATCCATAGAAATTTAACTACCCATAGCAACAGAGTTCATAAATTTATACATTCAAAAGGGAGAACTTGAGCTCTTGAATCTTGTTCCCAATACTTGAAATTGCCACCTTTAGCCTCCAAATCGCACTCAATCGTATTCTCAAATAAAATTTGGAACCACATTGCAATCTGACGAGGCTTGGCTTAGAAAATATATGAACATCGCATGCAAAACACCTTAGGTTTGAGTATCACTCGCTTTGCATTCCAGATTTTTGACACCATGCAAGATCTTTTAAACGCACAATCATAAGGTGATTAGGATAAGACGCGAGGTGCTTAGGGCAAAAAGGACCTTCACATCCGAATCACGAAAAACCATGAGGAGGGAAAGGTTGAGACGCAGGGCGTCTAAGACAGAAGGTTCAGGATAATTCTAAGAAAAAATCTGCCTTGCACTCAAAATACTTTGCGAGGCGGCTGAGACAGATTTTCACAAATTTGATTATGAGCTAATGCTTCACTATGTCATAAATTTTCATAAGACACAGAACACTACGAATTTCTCTGATAAGGGAATTTAAAGCACAACAATGAATTTTTCAAAACATTTGTGAACTTTCCAACTCTATGCAAACCTTAGCTAAAAATACTCTAGATGATCTAAAATTTTATGAAAATACTCTGCAAAGGAACTAAATATCTCTTATGACTGGGAGTCATCAGTCTTCATGAAAACTTTGTGGCCTGGAGTTTGGACTCTTTAGTGGTGTTTGATTCAAGAACTATTATACATATGTTTGTGGGTGCTTGAATGTCGTGTTCTACTTTATTAAATTGTCTCTTGCTAATAATTTTAGATTGTTTCAAGTTTATTTTTAACGATTTTGTTTGAAGATCCAAATGTGCTTCGATTTTTGGAATTGCATCTTAAGAACAATGCTAATGTGGGATGCTTCCAACCTCACCTTGCTCTCAAACCTTCTAATGGATCACAGACATGTGGTTTGATTGATCCTTTTTGGGATCATCTATCGTCGGTCTGAATATACGTAAGTCAAAGGAATTATTTGTAACATGACGAGATAAAATATTATGAATTTTTATATCTATCTTTGGCCATGAACTATGTGTAAGTAAAAGATCCGGGATTGGGTGATAAGAGTAGGACATTGTCTAGATAGACCATATTTTCTTATGATTTCTCTATGTATATTAGTGTCGAGTATTTGAATCACTTATTTAGCTGTCTTATCTTCGTAGATAGGGAATGACCCGACACAAATCATTTAACATGGTTGAGTACTAATCAAGTACAAAAAGGACAAGAGATGAGGGAGCTGAGCCAAAGTAGTGTTGTGAACTCCCTTCGCCCCAACCTTTGTGTTTGACCCAATTGTTTGTTGTGGGGGGCAACTGAGGGTGACAGCCCCTGCTGTACGGTTTAGTGGTATTGTTGGGATATGAACGGGAGTATTGTATATATGTTTTGTAACACTCTAAACCATTATTCACTCGAGGAATGTACGAAACTACATCTTCTCGGTAGTCACATTGAGAGGCACACTTAACCAAACTACGTCAACAAACGATTATGTTATACGATTTTCATTTCTTCATGATTCTTTTACTAGCTGTTGTTCTAACCGTTTACCTTCCATATAAAAGAAATAGATACTAAAATAAGGGTCTTGACAAAAAAAAAGATACTAAAATAAGGGTCATCTTTATAGCATCTTATACAAACTTGATTTTATTTGGATTTTTGCATCGTCGTGTTTTGTAGGTCTAATGTGAAATTTAAATTTAAATTTAAAAATCTGAGCTACTTGCAATTTAGCATCAAGAGATGAACAAAAACAAGTTGCCCTATCTTAACTCATCTCAAGAACATCATAAGAAATAGGACAGAATCCTTAACCAGAGAGAATTAGGACATAATCCAATAAGTAATTACAACCTTACTTAATACCATGGAAATAAAACATCCATTTTAGTTACATCCCATTTAGATTTTGAAAAAAAAAAAAATCATAATAATAACACTCCAATAGTTATTCAGAAGAATCTTCAAGTTGAAGATTACCTTGAAGAATTTCTTGCAACTCGTGTACTTCTCTTGATAGATTCAATTCTTTGAAGCCTTATTTGTTCTCTAAATTTGGCTATGAATTCATCAGCTTTCTTATCCACATCTGGTCCTTCATCACTCAAAGATGAAGAACATGGTTCCTCTGTTTTTACACTTTCAACACTCTGTTTTAGTTCCCCAACATCATCATCTTCTTCACTTTCCGTTTCTTCAGCTTCCAAAATTACCCTTTTCTCAATAAACCTTTCTTTCTCTGTTTCCACTTGCATTGATGAAGTAGAATATTCTTTTTCATCTTCATCTTCATCTTCCTTTTCATTCGTTCCTTCTTCTATAGATTTTCCCATTGACATGTTCCTTCCATTTTTCTCACCATACCTTGATTTCAAGAAGGTTGATTTATAAAACATTGTTGGTGGTGGAGGTGGTGGTGGAGGAGGACAAGACTTATAGTAAAAGCTCTTTTTCTTTATCAAATCCTCTGAATTCTTCGCAACTGATTCTGAAGGAGTGAATTTTATCGAAGAAGCTTTCACCATTGAAGGCTTTGAAGCTTTTTCATTAGTTTCTTGTTTAGGTTCCATCACCATTGAAGCCTTTAAAGCTTTTTCAATAGCTTCTTGTTTAGGTTCCATCATTCTTGCTGATGCTGATCTTGATCTCCATGGAATAGGAGAAGGAAGCACAGTGTTCTCTTTCTCTTTCAGTTTATCTTCTACCACACCTTCAAATTCAGCATAGTTTCTAACTCTATTAAACGAATTGCTTGAAAATCTTTTGGAGCCTATTTTAGACGACCCATCAATGGATTTAGATTGAACAACACAATCATCATCAGATAAACGAGATTTCAAGCTTCGAACAGGCAAAAGCAAAGGCTTTTCATTTTCATTGAAACCACTCTGCTCATCTTCAAAAACAGAGTTTTGTAGTTGTTGTACTTGAGGAGCAACAACAACCATGGGTTTATTTCTGTAATGTTGATTTTGATTACTCCATGTTTGGATTTCTTTAACATCTTCAGACTCAGATTGGTTTTGATGATCAACTTCGTCTTCGAAAAACGACGAAACTTGCAAGAACCGAGAAACAAGTGATTGTGCATTATCAAACTTTGTGTTATTATTGTTGTCTTTGTCTGGTTCTTGGTTTCTACGACTGAACAAGCCGTAAGAGATAGCTATACCAACAAAAAGAAGATGAAGGAGTTCCCAGTTTCTTGTGAGAAGATTTTGGCTAATGAATTCAGGAGCTTGAGAAGGTAAAAGTGGAAGAATAACAAAGAATATGAGAACTATAGAGGCTTTGTATACAAAATTGTAATGAAACTTATTTGGTTCTTGTTGGTTGTTTTTGACATTATCAAAGGTTGATTTTTGAGGTTTTGTGGTTTGGATTGAACTAGGAGCTGACATTGGAAGAAGGGTATGTGGGAAGAGAGAGAGATTGGTTGGGGAGAGTTTAGAGAGATGAGGTTGAGGAAAGGAACAAAGAAGAAAGAAGGTGTGATCTTATGGGAAGAAAAAGGTGGTGTGTAAGTTTGAAGATTTTGCCTTTGTTTGATTCAAAACCGTCAAAGACAAAAATGTCAAGTGTAGCATTGCCTTTATTCTTTTGGCACTTTCTCTCTCCTTCTCACCATTTTGCTTTCGGTTCTAAAATAAAATGCTTTGTCTAGAGCTTTAGATCATTTATAGATCAATAGCTTCCTACTATGGTTAAGTGGAATCCGAAAGCATAATGCACTAGGTCATAAAAGTTCTTTTTGGTTTGTTTCTCATAAGTTTTATCTTATGAGGTAACCTTATTTAAGAAATTATCATTAATTAAATATGAAATCTCTCCCTACAATTTGAATATTGGTTCGACACGTGTCCCACAACGCTGTAAACCAATAGTTATGCATTGAGTCGTAAACCATGGCAAGGGTTCAAGGTTTGTATTGCAAGAAACTTGGACTCCAAAATAGCAAGAGTGTAATTAATAGTTAATGATCCATCAGTACAAATGATAGATCAATATGCCTTTTGGATCATGATGGTGGTCTGAGGATCATCTATATTGGGTAAAAACAACTACACAAATGAGTTGGATATCATATCTTAACTCAAAATCTTAAGACAGTAGGTTTATAGGTCATCTCGCAGCACACCGCTGACCACCACTGTTAGGAAGACTTTCGACCTGTCGAACCACCGAATCTTATACCACTGATGGAGGTCATGAGGAGAGCCCAAAGAATCGCCTACATTAGGCTAAGAGCTACCATGTAAGTGAGTTGAACACCACATCTTAACTCAAAACCTTAAGGCGTTAGATTTATGGACTATCTTACTTATAAAGTGGTTAGTCTCCACTTTTTCAAATAACTTACGACTTCTAACCTCACACTTGTTACATAACAATTCAACAATTTGACACAATTGTAGCCCCTTTGTCTTTAGGATGTCTTATTCTATTCGTCCAAAACTTTACCTCCCACGCCACTTCCACACCACCATGCTTTAACACCTTTGCCTCTTCTCTGTTACAAATTACTACTCTTTTGTTTTTGCAAAATCTAGTTTGATCACATCCTACGATCATTTGAAACACTAATTGACAGTTGACACCACAATTCAAGACCAAGAGTAGCTAACAAACATGCACTACGAAGTGTTTTATAGTCAAATCAAGCTCACATAAGACTCCAAACATACAATATTTGCGCAATGGATTTGAAGTCAAAACAATAACGTTGAAAGAGGGCCTAAGTCATACATGAAGCTAACAAACCCTTTAACCCCTTAACCTCGACCAGGGGATACTATTTATGTAAACCAAAAGTCTTACAATAATTGAAATCTTACAACCATCAATTAACTCATCCACATGCAATTAATTTTAGGTTGAAACATCTTGTATAAATTACTGTTAAATTATGATAATCATTCAAGACTTTTGAAGGAAATAGTTGAAGGTTTACTCAATAGGTCCATGACACCAAGCAGAGTTAGGAGGAACATATGCAAATGGTCCATATGCATCTAGAAATAGTTGTAAATTAAACTTATATGGATAATAGCTAGCCTTGTCAATTTTAGATAGAGAATGAACTAAAAGGGACAAGTTGGGAATAAAAAAATGGAAGGTGCATATGGTTAGCGTTGGATTTGGTCACATGATTCCACTTTTGGACTGTATATGATAGCTTTCATCCCATTTACATGACAAAAAGAAAAGGCAAATTCGAGCATGTGTTTGCAATCGTGGAGGGAATGCTTTTGTTCTCTTCAATATTTTTCTAATACTTATTCTGATTTTGGTTGCTGTAATTAGATTCTCTTAAATGTTACGCAGTGAACCAATGTGGATGCAAAAGATTGTTTCTAAACACCGTTGTTTAAATTGGAAAAGGAGATGGAATAAGATGATCGGTCAGTTAGTGATTTGTCTAACTATACACATATTGAAAGATATGATAAATCTCTTAACCCATGTATTTTGATGAGTAATTTGCAAGTTCGGATAAGAAAAAGTGATTTTAAAGACTTAAACTTGATTTTTGAGGTTTTCAATTAGAATTAATTTTGAGGTTAGAATTGATTTTAATTTAAAGTTATGATTTTTAGTTTTTGTTATTCCCTAAAGCATTTTTCCTCAAATTTATTGTACAACCAATATTCATGAAAAGTATTAAGTATAAATCATTTTACCTTAAAATCATTTTTTCTAAAACTAATTTTACAAAGCAGTTAAGTCAAAATGTCACAGATATGAAAGTTCTTAGCCTTCTAGTTAAGTCAAATTTTATTTGTCAAACTTAGATGACTCAGAAATGCCAACTTTTTCGGTTGATGCACCTAAAATTGTCAAAACATTTTTTCAATGCTACCATAACTTGTCATTTCCTTTTAATTAGTTACACCAATCTTTCTTTTTGTGAACTTAGGTGACTCAGGTATGACAAATCAAATAGAATAATGCAGATCATATTTATCACAAAAAGAAAGATTGCTGCAAGTAATTAATACACTTCAGTTATGCTCTAACTTTACAGGTCACTTGACCAAGAATTACTGTAGGTTCTAGATATAGCAAGATGAACTTTAAGGTTGTGCTGACTTTTTTGTCTGTATAGGATGAAAGAATAAGTACACCACTAGTTGGGGGAGACAGTAGTAGCAAAATGGATGATGTTGCTTAGTTATAAAGGATGCACACATATACATTGTTATTTTATTTTATTTTTTATAAAAAGACTGCACAATTTTAGTTAATTGAGAATTATGCATTATAGGAATTTATTTTAGGCTTAATTACAGTTTTAACCTTCTAACTTTTATAAAGTTGTGATTTTGACCCTCTAAAAAAAAACTACAAAACGGCCTCTTAAGTTTTGCATTTGTAGCAGTTTTGACCCTCTAAGGCCAAAAAAATTTAAAAAAATAACACGTGGCACCTCACTTAGGGTGCCACGTCAGCATATACCAAGTCAAAATTGACATTGGGGGCCAAAACTGCTACAGATGCAAAACTTAGGAGACCGTTTTATAGTTTTTTTTCTTAAGGGCCAAAATCGCAACTTTGTGAAAGTTAGGAGTTAAAACTGTAATTAAGCCTTTATTTTATTTACTATTTGTTTTCTTTGTGTAGGTGAAGCTGAGGGGAGATGAGTATATTAGGAAGACTCGTGGGTATTGAATCTGATTCCTAACCATCTTCCTTTGAATATTTTCTGAGAATATGTATGAGTTTGAGTTATGACGCCCTTTACTGCAACATTAAGAAAACTCAATAAAGAATATTTAGTTTTTTTTTTTTTACAATTATAAAGAATATTTAGTGAAACATACAGACAGGTAACAACTAATTTTGAAAGTAGAACAAATAAGATTGCTCTGGATAGTGTGGGAGACTTTGGTAGGTGTCCTATTGTGGGTGAATTACAAAATTTTATTTTAGTCTGTACAGTTGTGCTTAAAGAAACTTAAACCAACTTCAATGAGGGAGTCTTAGCCTCACAAGACTTGGTATCAAATATGTACTATCGTTCGGGAGATGATTAAAATAGCCGGTAAAGAAGAGGAGACTATCTGTTAAGCTCTCTCTCATTATGTCCTACAAATCTTCAATATTAAAATAATAAAATCTTATATGATATAGTTATTTATGAAACTTAGTATTTATCAAGCATTATCATTAAAAAAGTTATAAATGAGAGATGTACTCAGTCAAGTATTTTCCTGTACACATACAGACACGGATGTATGTAGAAGCTTTTGGGGTAAGCTGACAAACTCTTTGCCAATTATTTTAACTGATAATACAATATTTTTATATGTTTGACCCCACTTTAATTTTTAGGTTGCCTACATATGACTCAATTTATACACTATTATATTATATTTGTTAAAAATAGTAGTATTACTTTATACATTGAAAAAGTTGATCAATACTAGATACTAAATGATTCGGATTTTAACTAACCTATGGATGATGCATTTGTGTTACAAGGAAAACCTAGGCGTAAACTTCAAAAGTTCTCAAACTTGCATCACTTTTAAGTTGAAGTATTTTATCAAGTGATTGACAGGCGACTTCAATAGCTTGATAACAGATTCACTAAGTGAGTAGTGAACTGCTTACTTGTGTAGCAAGATTAAATCGAAGAGATTTATTTTTTGCATTTGACAAGGAGAAATTGGTTACTTTGGCTCGATTTTATCCATCAGAATTTTCTTCTTTGGAGCTTATGGAAATTGACAATCAACTTGAAAATCATATCATCGATGTTTGTTCATGTGAGCAGTTTTTTAATTTAAATGGGACTAGTGATCTTTCAAGAATGTTGGTAGAAATTAGAAAACATATTGCTTATTCAATGGTGTACTTACTTTTGAAGTTAGCATTACTTTTACCTATGGTTACTGCACCTGTTGAAAGGAGTTTCTCTGCTATGAATTTTGTGAAGAATCAAATGCGCAACTGTATGAGAGATGCGTTTTTGAATGATTGTTTGGTAACATACATTGAGAGTGATATATTTGATAGTGTTGAAAATGAAAAAAAATCTTAGAACATTTTCAAAATATGAAGCCACGAAGAGAGCAATTGTAATTCTTCGACACTAAAGTGTCTTTAGTTTTTTTTTTTTTTATATACAATCATATATTTTTTTTTGTAATCTTCAATGTTTTGCTTAATGATATTGACTTCATCATTTTAATGATTATAATTTTATGTATTTTTATATAAATATTTATGATAAACGAGTTTGACTCTACTTTATGAAATTTTTGAATTCGTCCCTGTGCTCACATATGACCCATTTAAATATCAAAAAATGAATTTTTCGATTGAGATGCTTTTAAAAAGAAACTGTAAAATGCCGAAATTGTTAGGCCGGACGTTATGACCGGGGTTCGAACCTCGGTACCTCCACTTATTTGTGAGTTTATAATGGCTTTACTATTTCGTTTATGTGAAGAAGAAAAAAAACTACAAAACACTTCAATTACTAACGAGTCAGAAAAAGACGTGGCTACCCTATTTTTTCTATCTTCTCTTTACTTGTTATCTACCACATTCTCATTCCCTCCGTCTTTTCTCTATTATTTCCATTATTATACTATTATTTTCTCATTGGTGAGTTTAGAGACATATTATTGGTTTGAATAAATAATTTAAATATTATGATTTGACAAATAAGATTAAAATAATTTTTTTATTGTTGTGTCTAGTGTTTTTTTCCTAATATTCGTTCTATTATAGTGAAATTATTTTTATTATAATGAGGTGATTTTTTAATTCCTGCCAATATGTTTAGCTTTTTTTTTATTGTTGGAGTGGTTGGGAGAGAAATAAAAAGATCCGTCGTGGTCTTTGGCTTATTTGGCACGCCGCCATTTGGGTGATTTAGAGAGTACGGAATAATAAAATTTTCAATAATCAAGTGACGGAGGTGGACAAATTAGTGGATGAGGTAAAGGTGTTATCTTGGAGATGGACTTTGAATAAGATTAATATTCTGGCTTGCATGTATTACGAATGGTGTTGGAACCCAAAAGAATGTCTTAAGAGATAGGTTGTAGGTTTGTTTCTTGTGGAGGATTATTGGTTCTTTTTAGGTTGGTTGAAGTTGTTATTGGAGGTTTGTTTTTGGGCTGGTGTGCGTTGCTGTTTTTGCTGGCAGTAGGATTGTTTGGCAGTTTATTTTTATCTCTGTTATGCATTTCCTTATGTCAGGCGCCACTTTTCTTTTTGTTCTTCCTTGTTGCTTTCGGTTTTGCTATGTTGCAGAGTTAAGGAAAGTTTTATACTTTGGGAGGGTGGCAGCTTAGTGCATTTTTTTGGGATTAGGTTCCTCATGTAAACGGGACGTTTGTGTGGGTGGTGTTCCGCAAATTTCCGGCACCTTGTATTTGTTCTCTTTAGTTCTTGCTTGATGTGTCTTACACCGGCTAGACTTAATAAATTTGGTTGATTCAAAAAAAAAAACTTATTTTATAATTAATTATTTAAATATATTATGAATATGAAAAAATAATAGATAAAATAGTTTTAAAAAGTATCTTTTGTGTCTAATGTTAGTGCTAATATTGACTCTTATTTAAGTTACTTATACAATTTTTATGCAATTCACTTTGCCATATCAAATTCCTTCAAAGAGCTCATCTCTCCATGAAATCCACTTAGATACCCTAAGTGGAGATGCTCTTCCCATCACTAACCCAATATTCCTATCCGCTTATATTTTTAAAGGGTTAAAAATAAAATTTGAGTTTCATTTAAAATTTTATAGGTTTAATTACACTTTTGACTTTTAAGTTTTTCAAAGTTGTGTTTTTGGTTCTAGAAAAAACAATTTTTTCTAAGCCCTTTAAGTTTACTTTCTGTTGCAATTTTAGTCTATCATGACAATTTTAGCCGCATAAGTTTACTCTCCAGACCCCTAATTTCGAGTCAAAAAGTAAACTTAGGGGACTAAAATTGCCATGAGGGCTAAAATTGCAACAGAATTTGGAAAGAGTTGTTTTTTTAGGGAACCAAAATCACAACTTTAGAAAATTTAAAGAGTAAAAAGTATAATTAAGCCAATTTTATACTCTGTACGTGGTACTCATAAAAGCTATGTTACTCTTGCACTTGCATAGAAGATCTGGCTTTGCTTCATTCTGAAGAATTTAATCTCATAAGGAAGTGTGTAAGTGCATGCATAGAGTACAATCTTTGCTTTACTCGAGTTCCATGTCATCCCTATGCTTCTAATTGGATCAAAGTTGGCATCACTCTTTATCTGTAAACAAAATTGACGAGAAACTGTTTGATCCATGTCAGCAAGGCATACAAAATTTGGTAAAGAATAAGACAAGGGGAAGGTACAGCTAGCAAGAGCATCTGCAGTATGAAACTTTATTAAATTCCTTTCCCTGTTATATGGAATTGTTTCCTACTTTAGTTAGATATTACCACTCCACTGCTCCTTGCTCTCAAGTAAAGTAAGGGACACTTGTACATGCATACCATTAATCAACACCATTCCCTTTGCCCCTACTAAATTTACTTGATCAAAATTTGCTTCAAGATAAATAAAAACCAGATAACATACCTACCGCTTTATACTCTTGATTAGTGGTTGGTTACTGATTTTGTATTATACGAGAATAAGAATAATTTTAAAATGGATTGGATACATAGTCTAATTCATGTTCAATTCATGGAATAATATTTTTTTTTAATATAAATCCTACAAATTATATATATATATATATATATATATATATATATATATATATATA
>Ga0099826_10002715_pt1 | contig 11569 bp, 4 predicted proteins | sample Mtrugardesep15_FD_76830 | JGI IMG/M metagenome (GOLD analysis project Ga0099826, IMG submission 76830) | Root nodule microbial communities of legume samples collected from California, USA - M. trunc garden sep15 | ecosystem: Host-associated > Plants > Roots > Nodule | place: USA: California...
ATAACCTTATCTCCATTCGTAAGCTTACCAAAGATCATAATTGTGTGGTAATTTTTTGGGTTAAATAAGTTTTTTGTCCCTGCAAAAATCTCAAATTTCGTTTATAGTTCTCTAAAATATTTCTGCAAGTTTTGGTCCTCAAATATTTTCCGTCACGGCTTTTGCTCCATTCTTTAAAGTAAACTCGTGTGTATCTTCAGTTTTTTTTTTTTTTTTTGCAGTTATGTTTTTTATTCTTGCTCCCTTCTTATAACTTATAAGCATCTTTGTAAAGATTCATTCAAAAATATGAAAGGTGCATATTAGTTGACTTAAAAATAGAGACAAAAAGTTATGACGGAAAACATTTGGGGACCAAAACTTACTGAAATTTTTTAGAGGGATTAAAAACGGAAGTTGAGATTTTTATTGGGACAAAAATTTATTTAACTCTTAACTTTTTTCATTCTTATTGTACTTTTCAGGATCTTGCAGGGGGCGATTTTTATAAGGAACATGTAGGACTTAACTATCTTGTCTGGTTTTTCTAACTGGTCTGAAGTTGTTGTCTTCCACACTTCGGTCTTAGTCAGAGTCTCACTCTTCTGCCTCACAAATTGGTTTTAGCTCAAATGTCTCGGCCATCCTCTTTTTTCCTTGATGAGTTTTCCATCTTTTAAAACAACCTATTCAGTCTTTTAAGTGTGGCATTTGTCAGTTTTCCAAGCACAAACTACTTTTTCTTCTAGTCTTACTAATAGTGTGGAATCATTTGATCTTATTCATTCTAACGTTTGGGGGCATGTCCATATTTCTAATATTTCTAGTGCGAGATAATTCGTTTCTCTTATAGATGATTGTACTCGAGTAACTTAGTTTTTTATTATGATAGATAAATCAACAGTACCCTAATAATATTGTACAAACACAAATTGCAAATGACATTAAAAGATTACGTTCTAACAATGGCAAAAATTATGTCAATCATAGCCTTTCAAGCTTTAATAGTAAACTAGGCATTATCCATGAATTTACATGAGTTGACACCCCACAACAAAATAAGGCTCTAGAAAGGAAAAATTGTCACTCGAAGTTGCTCGAGTCTTTTTCTTCCAAATGTTTGTCCCAAAATTATATTGGGGTGAAGCAATATTTACCGATGTCTATTTAATTAATCTCTAGTGAGCTAACTCTAGTGTATCAGAGAAGAAGTAAACCTGATCTTCTCTTGAAATTGAGGTGAAAGACATTGGCAAACTCAAGTGTTACTTTGGAATTGAGGTGACATACACATAACAAGACGTTTTTATCTCAGAGAAAGTATGTGCTCGATCTTCTGCAAGAAACTAGCAAACTTTGATGTAAAACTGTTGGTGTTCCCATTGAGCAAAATCACAAGATAAGCTACAGAAAGATAGTGCTAAGTTTCACATGGCTCTTTACTAGAGATTCATTGAGAAGTTGATTTACTTAGCTCACATAAAGCGAAACTTAGAATATAAAGTCAATGATAAGAGTCAATTCATTCATGATCCAAAGGCGAGACACCTCAAATTGTGGCACGCGTGTTGCAATATCTCAAGGCTACACGAGGGAGATGACTCCTATTCAAAAAGGTGGAAGTTTAACTATGGTGACTTATACTGAGCTGATTATCCAGGTTCGATGAGTGATAGAAGGTCCTCCTCCTCAAGGTCTCAGGTTCAATTCTCTCTAGTGCTAATTTGGGTGGGCTAATTTAGCTTCTTTTTTTAAAAAAAAAAGAAAGAAGACCCACTTCAAGCTATTGCGTATTCTCGTGCCGGAACCTTATGACTTGATAACTACAACGTACATTGCTTCTGGACATCAACTTCAACTGGTAGATGTGTTAACAAAGGGTCTATTAATTGAAAGATTCAACCAACATACTTGCAAGATGTGAATGATAGATATCCATTTACCAACTTGAAAGAGAGTGTTGTAAAGATAATTTTTATTATTTGTACATATTATATTGTGCTTGTTAACTTTTGGGAAGAACTCTCTACCTCACAAGTATAAAAACTTGTTAAATTCTATCAACGACAAAAACCTTTTACAAATATGTATGAATTCCTATGCAAGTTGAATGCTAAAGGCACCTCCTAGATTACTAAAAATAATCTATGGGCCCAAATTACACAATAAACTTCTAAAGAGAACTTAATTGTCACATTTGTTGTGGACACTTACGATAGAAAGTGTGTCTGACATGTGTTTGTGTTTGACACGGACATGACACAGAGACGTGATCAAATTGAATTATGTCATTTTCTCAAATTCTCATCGGTGTCGACATCAGTGTCCCTGTTGTGTTTGTGCTTCATGTATTGTCACAATTACAAAAGCTGACAACTAAAAAATACAAAAGCTAAGTTGCAACCATTTTACTACACTTCCAAGAAGACTCCGAAATAATTTGTTTCCATTGGGCTCTCCAACAAGTTTAAAACAACAATGTTTTCTTCCATTTTCGTTTAGAGTATCTTACCTTTACTTATAATAATCACACCCTCTTGTTGTCCTTGAGCTTCTTGGATGTCCTCATTACTCAATATTAAAAGCTTGTGATAAAATTAATTTGTTGGTGATCCCATTAGAGGACTATTATTCAAGAAGAGAAATTCTCCATGGAGGTATAATGCATATGCAGACTATGCAGAATTGGTGGCCGACGGGTGATCCACCTCAAAGTGTTGCATATTTCTCGGTGGAAATTTGGCGTCACGCAGAAGTAAAAAGCAATATATAATTGCAAGGCCGAGAGTCCAGACGCAAAATGTGATGTCTAATGGGGCTGTGAACAGTTGTGGATAAAATTCACATTGATGATCTCAAATTAAATATGAGACTCCTAGGAGGCTATGTTGTGGGTATAAATGTGCCATTAGTATTACAACAACCTACTTAAGGGTTAAGCACATAGATATAGACTGAGACTTTTCAAGGAGTAACTAGATAATGGTCTAATAGCTACAGCATGCATCCCTTCGGGGTATCAATTGGAAAAACTATTCTCCAAAATATTTCCTGCAAAACAGTTTCAAGGTCTTACTGGCAAATTGAGAAAAATAGATATCTATTCACTTACTTGAGGAGAAGTGTTGTGTTATAGGTATGTACGTCTTCACATCTTCCAATTTTGTAGTTTGTAGCCTGTAGTTTTTTTTGTTGACAAAAGTAGTTTGTAGTTATTACTCTGTTTACTTAATTTTAGGATAGCCATTAATAGAATTATGCAGTCTAGTTTATATGAAGTGACCTTTGTTGGGGGGTTAAGGAAAGGAGTGATGAGAATGTCGAGGGTTTGACCCCTTCTTCTAGCATAATGCTAACAATCTTAACTTTGTCAGTTTTAAAAAATAGAGACTTCTTACACAGTATGGAGTTGTTTTTGTGTGTTTGCATGTGTCTTCATGAGTTCAATTTGATTACGAACAATTAGTATACAAGTCTAATTATTTTCATTCTTGAAAATTTCTAACCTCCTACTTTTGCAGTATTTTAGTTACGATGCATAAAACTATAGCTTATGTCACATAATTTTGGGATCGAGATTCAGGTGAATGTGCTGACACACACAAACAAGGTGAATATAGCTCCCTGGCAGAGAGAAAGCATAAATAAATTGAAGAAGGGATACGATAAAGAAGACTATTCTGAACTTTATTGTGAAGCTTCAGCCAATGTTGATGGAAAATCTAAATCTAAAGCATTGGACCATGATCAAAAGGCAGAGAATGGAGTTAACCAGATTACACAAAGTAGCCAAGTAGATCAGTGCATTTCATCAATATCTGAAGACTGGTGTGGAAAGTTAGAATCAGGGAACACAAAACAATGTGATGATAACGGAAAGGGCTCTTGCACTTACAGAAATGTTGCTGTAAGAAACTCCTCTGTGGAAGATAGTGTTAGTAAAACATCATCTACTGAAGTTTTAGATTTTTCCAGGTCTTCCAAACTGGAACATGTTCAACCTGAAACCAGCTTAGCATCAACTAAGGCAGAGATAAAGAAAGACAGAATGAGGATTGATTTTTCAGATGGTAATGTGTCTAGTGATCCCAAGATAGAATCAAAACAAGGCATGGGGAGAGATTCTTTGGACATTGATAATGGGACTGAGGCTGTCCTTGGTGGTGCTGTTTGGGACATCTTCCGCCGGCAAGATGTCCCAAAGTTAATTGAGTACTTGAGAAAGCACAAGAAGGAATTTCGTCATATCAACAATGAACCTGTTGATTCAGTGAGTAGCATTACCAGCCATTGTTTACTATACTAACCATAGGTGGAAAGCTGAGTCTCTTTTATTATGCTGGTTTCAGGTTATTCATCCTATTCATGATCAGACTCTATTCTTAAATGAGAGGCATAAGAAACGGCTAAAGAAAGAATTTAGTAAGATACTTACCTCTTTTGCCTGGTTTAAATTTCGTTGAAAAGTACTACCACAACATAGTGAACATCTTTTTCTCTATGCAGACGTTGAACCATGGACCTTTGAGCAACACCTTGGTGAGGCTGTTTTCATTCCAGCAGGATGTCCTCATCAAGTGAGAAATAGACAGGTAAATATAGTCTGGTGACAAACATGTATTTTTAAGTTCTAAATATCATCTACATTCTTATAATATCTGCAAATAGTACGATCTCTTACTCCTGATCTTTGTTTTTGTATTTTGTTTTACCATACGGTTTCTTTGTAATTATTTCAACTAAGAAAGTCAATGTTTGGCCTCCAATTCACAGTCAATAAATCTTCCCAGCAGTAAATATTTATTTGAAAAAGGGTTTAGATTATAGCACTAGGGCATTACAAGTTGAAAATTTGAATATAAAGGATTTTCAAGGACCAACAACCTTCAGGGAAACCTGAGCTTTATATCAGGGTTAAAACCTAGGAAAGTTGTGCCTTTCTTGCTTGTGCCCTCCATGCAGTGGCGGCAAAGGATCCAAATCTATATGTTATTAGCTGTACAACTTGGAGAGCATGAGAGTGAATAGCATGAGTATTGCTATGAGTTATTAGCTGTAAAACCATGTTTAAAAGGATCCATATCTTAAACTATTGGTTGCCAAAATATGTCAATATAGGAAGTCCAATATCGTATCTAGTTTCTTATTCCGTACTTAATAATTATAACGTAGAAGGGTTAGTTTGCATCACCTTTTCTTCCTGGCAACTTAACTTAATATTGCATGATCATGATGTTCATGCTGAAGGATTTTCAAAAATTATCTAGTAATAAAAATGCTTTAAGGAATTTATTGTTCCAACTACTAAAAGTGTAAAACATTATTTATTTATATTTATTGCCTAACTTATTTTCATTGATCAGTCTTGTATGAAGGTTGCGCTTGACTTTGTTTCTCCAGAAAATGTTGAAGAATGTTTACGGCTAACTGAAGAGTTTCGTTTACTCCCGAAGTACCACAGGGCCAAGGAGGACAAATTGGAGGCAAGTCTATTATTTGTCTTTGATTTCTCATGCATGTTGAGTGTTAGTTATCCTTTTATATCCTACCGTCGTATGATTTGTTCTTTTCTTTGTCAGTGTTTCTGTTAATTGAATTGGCTGTGTTTTCAAAGTATATATTTTCACCAAGAGCTTCCCAATTTTACTTATTCTCCTTGCATTTTAAAAAGGTCTCTCTCTGCATTTAATTATTTTGCCCCGTTGAATATTTTACATTCTTGACCACCTCTCTTCTTTTGCAGGTTATTTTACATTCTTGACCACCTCTCTTCTTTTGCAGGTTAAAAAGATGACCCTTTATGCCGTAAGTAGTGCTGTTAGACAAGTCAAAGAACTGACTATGACCAGTGAGTAAGATTGGTTCAATCTTAATTTTTTGTGAATATTTTTCATAGAAGCCGGCGCAATAAACTATGAGGGTGGATATTTTTATTTGATTATTACCATTTTTCTCATCTTGATTGTAATTTAGGGAATAAGGTTACAGATATAGAAGACCAATGTGTTATTTCTAGTTTTTCTTTTACAAACAACCAAAACATTAAATAGCCATGTTATGGATATACAGAACTAGAAAAAATTGTCATGTTATGTTATGGATGTATAATTGTGACGAGAGCCCGATATGTCCCTAAATGTGAGTTGGCAGTATGTTTGATATCGCAGTGAAAGACACTCCACTGTACGTTCAGTTGAATTGACAATGTGTAGCTTCTCACATAAACAGTCTCAGGACATGCCCCATTGGCCATTGGCAGGCTGTGAAGCATGAAAATGGTGTTCACTTTTCTTCCACTCCTTCATCGGGTTTTGGCCCTTTCATTGCATATTTTGATGAATGATTGTAAAAACAACATATGATAGTGAATGTTTTTCAACAAGGAAAAAAGTGAATGTGATTAAACAGATTGGTGTCAATTAATCAGGTGAATGTTTATATGTCATTAATCAGATATACTAAGCTTCCCTTTATACAGATGAATATGCCAAGAACTTTTTTTCTTTTTCGAGAATAAGCCATTGAATGGATCCGCCACAAAAAAAATGAGTTATACTAATCCTTTTTTTTGAATAACGAGTTATACTAATCCTGAAATTACATTAGTGTATATAAATTGATTGGAAAAATATAAGAGAAATTAAATTGTTGACTTATGAAACGAATAACTTTTTTCAACCAATTAACAATTAACAATTTTGTTTTGAAGAAAACAATTAACACTTTTATTTATACATGTTAAACTTTTTTTTTTTTTGGGTAAAATATGTAAGAAAAAGTCAGCTCAAACTTATGTATTTTTATTATATATAGGATTGAAGATATACTCGATCTAGTATGTTACATTTTTTAAAGGAAAAAATGAACATTTACTTATATTGTGTTTGTTATATTTTTTATTTTATTTTGAATTCACTCTCGCCTGTTATTTTTTTAAAAGGATAAAGGAATAGGAAAAAAAACTGATATATCATAGGCATATTTAAGGATTGAGTATGTTACATTTTTTTAATATTTAAATTTACTTTTATCTATCAATTATATATAATATATATTATTTGTTATATATACTATTTATATTAAAAGTTGTTAGTAATTTTGAAAGAGAAAAGTTAGCCCCAAAAGAGTTATTTTCTTTATATATACTAAATTGAAAACATTTTAAAACTTGAATGACTTAAGTATGACTAAAATAATTTAAAGGACTTGTGTATGATCAAAATATCTAAAGACCAATCTATTATAAACCTCAAACTAAATTACCTAAGATGTAATGTAGCCTAGATACAAATATAGAAGATGTTGGGTTACGGTTATTAGGAGTAACACAAGGATCTGTGTAGTTTCAACAATCTCCGATATGAAATCAATAGGGTACGAGGAAAGGAGAGACACTGGATTACAGAACACATACGTGGTTTTGCTTAACCTTTTTACACGATAAGAAAGTCGCATTCAAATTGAAACCATTATTTATCGTGACTAAGACACAAAACAAAAAGATACTCCGAAAGAAGCTTCCTATAGTGTAGTTTTTCCTTCTATTTTATTTTTATTTATCATCAGTCGGAAATATCTTATCTTAAGATATTATAAGCTGCATTCCATATGCCCATAGTAGAGTGATTGGTGGGATCGTCACCGACCATCCATGTTATAAACATTCACATTGGGGAGCCTTTCACAAGTTAACAATTAAAATATTAATGTTTCATTTCCATTATCATTCTCGGACTCCAATTATGCACCACTAAGGTGAGAATATCAACAACATTAGTCAATTTAGTGATGATACATAAGTCAATTTAACTTTTTTTTTATTTCTTTCATATATTTTTATGTTTAAAAAATTGAAATTGTATTGCTATGTTTCGCCTTTGAATAGGCTAATATCATGTGACAACATGTGTGCAATAATATCTTTCTCTACATTTGTATTCTTGTACATCTCATGTGTCTCATATCAAAAAGAAAGAGAGGAGTCAAACCCTCTTTATTTATTTGTCTTTTATCAAATGAAATTATCCATTTATTTTTAACAAATGGATAAGATCTTAACTCAAAAGAGAGAGATAATTTTATTTTTCATTTTTTATCATATAATGATAACTGCAATTCAAGATTATGGTATTAAATTTTTTGTAGAAAAATCCACGATTCTCACATAGTCCCTTTCAAACAAATTAACCAATCACACATCTACGAAGTAATATAAATTATAATTAATTTTTAGGTTGATTGTTCAAATTGACCGTAGTATAAAAATGTCATACCTGAAATCTGACAAATGACTCTAAAAAAATCAGATTCTAAATATCTAATTTGAGATTCTTCATGTTTTTAACCTTTTATTTTTAGTTGTTGACATAAAATTCGGAAAAGTGACCTAGAAGACCTTTAAATACAACTTTTCTCATTAAATTAGTTTTTTTTTATAAGAACGAATTAATTATGAATTTTTAAAACGCTAAACACGGGAAAAAAAATATATCTACAATTATTATTTTTTATAAGGAACGAATCTTAAATTAGAGGGTTAGAATATGTTTTTTTGAGTTGTCGGATTTTCAGAGGTGTTATTTTCTTAGATATTTTTATTTTTTTGTGTGAAACATGCTCCTTTATTTCTACCAAAAAAAAGGTATTTTCAGCATTTCCAACTAAAAGAATTTATGTGAAGTTATGAGAAATTGAGAATACATTGCTTCCGATTCACTGCACAGCACCAATAACCCAAGGTGCACTAGTCTTGCACTTCCATTATCCTCAAGTACCACTTTTCAACAAAGCGTGTTCCTAAAATAATGAACTTCACCAATAAAGTTACTAATAAAACTAACTTATATCCCCCTCTAAAAAAAGCTAACTCATATCCACCACCATCGCTAGTTAAATGATATTAAAGCTAAAAATAACCACTATAATGTCCATATTCTTATATGGGCAATGCTATTGTAACACAAACCATAGCTAGTTAAATGGTATTAAAGCTAAAAATAACAACTAGGATGATGTTCATATTCTTTTACGGCAAATAAACCTTTTTTATTTCAAAAACTAAACACAATAAACACTTCCATCTATTTAATTAATGGGAAATATTAAATAATGTTTCAGGAGCAATCTTTAAACACTTTAATTAATAAGCTTTTACAAGAAGTAGTGTATTAAATACATTAAAAATTATAATAATTGACTTTTTAAAAATAATTGTTTAATTTAAAATACTTAAAATATATTCGGAGACACTTGTTAACGACCTTAATTAATTACTACTAACAATTTATTGCAAGAAGTTCAACCCAACTGTCTACTCTAATGTTATCCAACCGAACCCCAACAACACCAACAATAACAACAAGAAGAATTTACTTTTTACACGGGTAGCATAACGTTTGTAGTAATATTGTTAGACCAGAATCAGTGCACTGAGTGATGCACCTCATGGCCCACACTACACTACACTACACTGTCATCAACTCAGAACCGCCTTTCCTTCACGCACCCTAATTGCATTATTACTTCCTTTCTCACTTATTTATTTATTCACTCCCCACCATTTTATTTCTTCACCATCACACTTCTCTCTCTCTCTCTACTCCCAAACAATGGAAGGGAAGAATATCAAAACCCTTCTCTTCCTATTATTAGCAATCTCCTTCTCCTTCACCACTACTCATTCACAAACACAAACCCTCTCTATTCGCTCTCTCCCCAACCCTTCAACGCTCTCATGGCCCGAATCAGAAGAATCTTTATCCATACCCGAATCCGAAGAATCTCTCCCCCTTCAACTACACCACATAGACACTCTCTCCTCCGACAAAACCCCACAACAACTCTTCCATCTCAGACTCCAAAGAGATGCTGCCAGAGTCGAATCATTCGCAACAGCTCTCAACAAAACCCGTCCCCATAGATCCGCTACTGGTTTCAGCAGCTCCATCGTCTCCGGTCTTTCTCAAGGCAGTGGCGAATATTTCACCCGTATCGGCGTTGGAACTCCCGCTAGATACGTTTTCATGGTTCTCGACACGGGAAGCGACGTGGTTTGGCTCCAATGTGCACCATGCAGGAAATGTTACTCACAAGCAGATCCGGTTTTTGACCCAACAAAGTCACGCTCCTACGCCGGAATCCCATGCGGTGCTCCTCTCTGCCGGCGACTCGACACTGCTGGTTGCAACACCAAGAGCAAGGTTTGTCAGTATCAAGTTTCTTACGGCGATGGGTCTTTCACCTTCGGTGATTTCTCCACTGAAACACTCACGTTCCGAAAGACGCGCGTGGCGCGTGTGGCTTTAGGTTGTGGTCATGACAACGAAGGTCTTTTCGTTGGTGCTGCTGGTTTATTAGGTCTTGGTCGTGGTAGACTATCTTTCCCGGTTCAAACCGGTCGCCGGTTCAATCAGAAATTCTCTTATTGTCTTGTGGACCGCTCTGCTACATCAAAACCATCTTCCGTTGTTTTTGGTGACTCGGCTGTTTCCCGAACCGCCCGGTTCACTCCACTTCTTAAGAACCCCAAACTCGATACTTTTTATTACGTTGAGCTACTCGGAATCAGTGTCGGTGGTGCTCCAGTTCGCGGCGTCTCCGCCTCGCTCTTCAAACTCGACACCGCCGGAAACGGCGGAGTTATAATTGATTCAGGTACTTCAGTAACCCGATTGACCCGACCTGCTTACATTGCACTGAGAGATGCTTTTAGGCTCGGTGCTACTCATCTGAAGAAGGCACCGGAGTTTTCGTTGTTCGATACTTGCTTTGATTTATCTGGGCTGACGGAGGTGAAGGTGCCGACATTGGTGCTTCATTTTCAAGGTGCTGACGTGTCACTTCCGGCACAGAATTACTTGATTCCGGTGGATAACAGTGGTAGTTTCTGCTTTGCTTTCGCCGGAACGATGAGTGGTTTGTCCATCATTGGTAACATTCAGCAGCAAGGATTTCGGGTCAGTTATGATCTTGCAACTTCGCGGGTCGGGTTTGCCCCGAAAGGGTGTGAATGAGAATTGGGATCAACTCTTTCCCTTTTCTTTGTTTTCAGATTATTACTATCAATTTTATATTATGTCTTTTTTATTCTTATGTTTTTAAAGTAATTATAGATTAGAGATGGAAAATGAGATCTTCATAATCTTTTTTAGATCTCATGGAGGATTTAACAAAATGAGAATGTTTTTTTAGTTTCCACCGATCAAAGTCTTTGCATGTTGGTGTGACTTTTATTTCCCAATTAAATACCACAACTACCATGAGTCTACGATCTGTTTTGGCTTCTTCAATTTCGTACCGTGACGGTACATATATTTTATTTGATTTAATATTTGCCTTTGAAAAATATAATTGAACTATACAATAAAAATATCGTTGAACTTATTCTCTTAAGATCTTCTTTGTAAATAATCTTTATTTTATTTATTAATTTTGTTAAGTTTTAACCTAATTTTTTCCCTCCACTTTTGCAATAACTAAATCCTAGAATTTTGGCTCTAAATCATATTATTATTATTATTATTATTATTGTTATTATTATTATTATCTTTATTAATTTTGTTTAGAGTTGACTTATTTAATACGTTTACAA
>Ga0099826_10002718_pt1 | contig 11567 bp, 10 predicted proteins | sample Mtrugardesep15_FD_76830 | JGI IMG/M metagenome (GOLD analysis project Ga0099826, IMG submission 76830) | Root nodule microbial communities of legume samples collected from California, USA - M. trunc garden sep15 | ecosystem: Host-associated > Plants > Roots > Nodule | place: USA: California...
GACAGTAGCAAGATGGAAATCTACCATATCAGCTGATGATTGACTAAACATGTCGATTAAGGGAGTCGAACCACCGTGAGTTAACCAGTCCAGCAGACCCCATTTTGCTGCCATTTTCGCATTAAATTTTTGTTCATTCTTGGGTGTCCCAGTTCCCAATGAGATTATCAAGAATCGATTATATTCCATAGGCTTGATGGCATAAAAGTCATTATTCTGATTAATTATCTGCTTTGTCACTTCATTCATAGCCACTAAAGTCTGAAATATTATCACCAAAAGCAAAACTAATTAGTGTCACAAAATAAATGAAGGTTGATTTTCAAAAACAACTGGTTATTCATAATTTATAGTATATATACCGGATTATTTGCACAAACACCTCCATCAATAAGGTTGAATTCATGTGTGTTGCCTTCTGTATCTTGGTTCTTGAAATTGTAGCCTGGAAGATAAGTAGGAGCAGCAGAGGTGCTGATGCATATGTCGGTGAGTCGAGCATCCATGCAAGGAATTTTGTTGATCTTATAAGATGAGAAAATAATTGGTTGCATTGTTTTTATGTCAAATGTGGGAATAACAATATTGGTCAGAGTCTCGTGCACACAAATTTCTCCTAACTTCTCCCTCACCACATCGTGAAGGTATTTCCCATCATATTTTGGTCCTGCTAATGATCTGAACAATTTCCCCACTGATCCCAAGTCCCAACAAGTCCCTGCATCAGTTCAAATATTGATTATTATATTTTTAAAATTTCACAAAATGTGGGTGCTTTGAATAGACAGATATAGTAATAGATATACGTACTTGTGTTGTGGGAAGATCTTTGGAGAATACTCCAAGTAAAAGGGTTTGATATCCTTAACAGCAAAAAGTGGACGTTTTTTTATCATTTGGAGCGCTTAACATTGCAGTTACAAGACCACCTGTACTTGTTCCTGTAATGACATCAAAGTAATCTGCAAGCCTAGCAGATTCACCGTCTAATTCTTGAAGTTGCGATTCTAGAAACTCGAGGATAGTGGCGGGAATAATGCCCCTAATACCGCCACCATCAATGCTTAGAATAGTCACTAAGTTTCCATAGGTGGGAGGCTGAATCTTTAGAAGTGATGATTGTGTTCTCTCCATTATTGATTCAAATATATGTTTGGGAATTAAGTTGAAGTTTTGGATGTGTATGTTTAGTCAGGTTGTTCTCTGGAATGCAAAAGAATTAAAGCTGAAAGTTTATGAATACTAATTTGTTGCACAAATAGAAATATGGATGAAAGCTAGCAAGCTATAGAATTATTGAGAGTAGTATTTAGTTGGTTTGTTAGATTGCATTACATAAAATTGTATTTATAGGAGTTTTTAGATTGCATTGCATAAGAGGAAGAGTATGGCATGGGTATATGATGTTGACTGTGTCTCCAACTTTCATCAAAGATGTGTGCGTGCGTTAAATATTATATTACATCGTCTGTGCTATGGTTCAAAGACGGGTTCAGAGTTACTTATAAATTTGGTATTATAAGACAAACCAAAAGGGATCAAAAGTTTAAAATACTGTATAATTTTTTAATATGAGAATCAAAAGTTTAAAAGTATAATTTAAAAGTCTTTTTTTGTTTGAAAACTTTATAATTAAAAGTATAAGTTTTTTTTAGAAAATTTATTAAACAAGCATGATGCCCTGTTGAAAGACGAGCCATAAATTAAGATTAGGAGATCAAAAGTTTAAAAGTATAATATAAAAAAATAAATTTTCTTATGCAGAACATATACAAAAAAAATTAAGACAAAATATAAGCTTAAATATGTAAATCGTGCATGTAAGTTCACGTGTTTTTTATTTTCGTCCTTGTATCTTTTTTTGTTCTAAAACAACCTCAGTAAGTTATAAACGTTTTACATTTGGTTCATGCTTGTATCATATGTTACAAAAACGCATATGTGACAAACGTGACATGACAAATGATGTTTATGTCTCGTTCCTCGATGCTAACTCGGAAATTTAGAGGGACCAAAACCAAAAAGCAAAATTTGCAGAGGGGCAAAAAAAAAACGAGAAGACAACAAATCTAAAAAAAAATTAAGAAAATTCAAATGGTGAGGGAGAAGATGAAAAAATTTCTGGATTTTTTTGTTCTAGATTTGTTGTCTTCTCGCTTTTTTTGTTTTGATCCCTTTGTGAATTTAATTTTTGATTTTGATCTCTCTAATTTTCTGAGTCAGCACCAAGGAACGACACATAAACATCATTTATCACGTCGTACGTCGCCGCGTTAGCCGTCATTTGTCACAAATGTGTTTTTGTAACAAATGATGATGGCGTGGATCAAAAGAAAAATGTTTGCAACTTACGACGGTTGTTTTAGAACAAAAAAAATACAAAAACGAAAATCAAAAACATGTGAGTTTATTGAGACAATTTACATATTTAAGCCTAAAATATATTTGAAGTTAATTTTTTGAACAAATATAGAAATAGTCATCACAAGTAATAACACTCTCAATCAATATATAAAATTTGATTGATCGGTCTAAAATAATTGTTGACATAACCAATAGGGGACAACATCCTAAAATTGGCATCTTTTAGCCCATCAAACTTATGGTGTTGCAACTCATATATCAATCGAGTCTTTTCTTGAAATAGAAAAACATAAAGGGTAAATTTTCTAAATAATATTACAAATGCCGTCAACACTAAATGGTTCAAATGCAAGGGCTACATTTCAAAGAGCAAGGAATTTGATTTTTCATGATTTCTTTGATGATGTTATGGTCAAATCATAGTCAAAATTGAATTGTCTAAAACATCTAAGAACTTCATTAGAAAATAATCAATTTTAATTTAAAATTAATCTAATTAAATATACTTTTGGGGTGTCCTTAAGGAAATTGATTGGATTCCTTATACAAGAAAAAGAAGTAGATGTGGACACAAACAAAATGAAATCAATTTTAGAATCTGCTCCTTCGAGGGAAAAAAACGCAACTTAAAGAGTAATTAGTTAAGTTATTAAGTTAACTATATTTTAAGACTTTAACCATGACATGTTATAAAAAAAAAAAAGTCAGTTAAACATGTCACGTCAATTTTTGTTAAAATGGAGAGAATGATATGTTAATAGAAAAATTAGGGGGTCGAAGTTTGAAGAATTATTTTTAGAAGATCTAAAAATAAAAATTGACATATTTAGAGAGACAAAAAAATATTTGACCCGTAACAATATTACCTTGTGAACATATCTCAATTGATAGGGACAATACATTGTAATATGTATGGCTATGGTTCGATTGTGATATATACAGGGGTCAGGGTTCGAATTCATGAGACTCGAACCCCGATTCAAATATATATATGCATTGTCATTACCAACCGAGATATGCTCATGGCGACATTTTTCTAGTAATTTTAATGAAACTCTCTAAATATTTTTTGAACCGAATAAAGTCATAAACTCTCTTCGATAAATAAGTTTTTATTAATTTATTTACATAAATAAACTAAACATTTAAAGATCAAAATTTAGTTTATATGATACAAAGAATAACATTAAATTAAATATTTTTATTAATAAATTCATAGGAAAAAGACGTACACCTTTTCTTTACATCAATTGAATCAAACACAAATTATAAATACAAAAAATGAATGAAATAGACAAATAATTCTTTTGAATAACAACACATAAAGTCCCAAAACTAGCTTAAGGGCAAAAACTAATTAAGAATATTCATGAACAAGGAGTAGGAGGATGTGTCTCTACATCAAGGTCTTGTTAGTGTGAGGGGATGTCAATTCTCGAAGCTTCCTCTCTTGTGATAGTATTTTTGCAAACCTGCAAGCATTAATGTTGATTATTTAGCTCATGAAAATATATATACAAAATTTCTACATTTTGTTTTAGGAAAAGTTCTACAATTTGATCGTTGGCCATAAATATAATCATTGAATGACCATAATATACCTTTTGAGAGCTTCTTGGTTGGTCTCCCCATTTTCAATAGGCTCAAACATACCATTCTCTAAATTGACCTTAGATACTGGTTTCTTCAATAACCTTTCTCCAATTTGGCAAAGTTTATCTAAATTCTCTTTTGTGGAAATATCAACTGAAGAATCTGTACCGGTCAATGTATCATCCTGCATTTTTATACGATATGAAAATTGAGAAATGGAAAATACTTAGATATATAATTTATGAAATCTAATTATTATTATTATTATATTGTCATTACCTGTATCCTAAGGTAATTATCTTGACAATTAAGTGCTTGAGTAACAGTAGCAAGATGGAAATCAACCATATCAGCTGATGATTGACTAAAAATATCAATTAAGGGAGTGGAACCACCGTGAGTTAACCAATCCAAAAGACCCCATTTTGCTGCCAATTTTGAATCAAACTTTTGTTCATTCTTTGGTGTTCCAGTGCCCAGTGAGATTATTAGAAAACGGCTATATTCCATGGGTTTAATGGCATAGAAGTCATTATTCTCGTTGATTATCTGCGTCGTTACTTCGTTCACAGCTACTAAAGCCTAGAACATCGATCATAACCAAAAACAAATAAAACTAATTAGTACCATTTATTATGATATTATAAAAAAATTCATTTTAAAACATATAGTTAGTCATTTTCAATATACCGGATTATTTGCACAAACACCACCATCAATGAGGTTGAACTCATGTACGTTCCCATCTTTGTCTTGGTTCTTGAAGTTGTAACCAGGAAGATAAGTAGGAGCAGCAGAGGTACTGATGCATATGTCCGAGAGTCGAGCATCCATGCAAGGAGTTTTCTTGATCTTATAAGATGAGAAAATAATTGGTTGCGATGTTTTTATGTCAAACGTGGGGATCACAATATTGGTGAGTGTTTCATGCACACGAATTTCCCCAAGCTTCTCCCTAACCACACTGTGTAGGTATTTCCCATCGTATTTTGGTCCTGCTAATGATTTGAACAATTTCCCCACCGGTCCCAACATGTGCCTGCATAAGTTCAACCATTAATACAAATTATATTTATCAAATACATAAGTTATTCGATGAACTTGATACTAATAAGTGATTTTTTTTGTTTATAATAGTGATCAGATTAGGGTATAAAGTAGTACACTATATTAAGGAATTGAGTAGTATATACGTACTTGTGTTGTGGGAAAATCTTTGGACAATGTTCCAAGTAAAAGGGCTTGATATCCTTAGCAGCAAAAAGTGGACGTTGTTTATCATTTGGAGCACTTAACATGGCAGTTACTAGACCACCTGTACTTGTTCCTGTAATCACATCAAAGTAATCTGCAAGCCTTGCAGATTCACCGTCTAATTCTTGAAGTTGCGATTCAAGAAACTCGAGAATAGTTGCAGGAATAATGCCCCTAATACCGCCACCATCAATGCTTAGTATAGTCACTAAGTTTCCATAGGTAGGAGGCTGAATTTGTACAAGTGATGATTGTGTTCTCTCCATTATTGATTGAAATATGTTTGGAAATTTAAATTGAAGTTTGAATGTATATGTTTTGTTTGAAGATGTTATTATGAGGAATGCTAAAGAAATTAAAAAGCTTGTGAATATTAATTAATTGTTTGCACAAATAGAAGAGCTAGAACTTAACTTGGGAGTATATGAAAGAGAAATATTGAATAAAAGCAAGATAGAATTGAGAGTATTTTAGATTGTTGTGATGATTGCATTCCTTAAAGTTCTATTTATAGAAAGATTTTAGATTGCATACGATCGAGGAGTATGGGTATGTTACCTGGTAAAAGTGTTGAATGCTTACCAAGTCCAGTAGCTATCATGGGCACGTACGCGTTGAATATTCTGCCTTTGTGTGGTCTTACAAGTATAACTAAGGGCAAAAAAGAAATGGAATAATCAATGCCCTAGACTTTTTACCTTTCTTTCCAAACAAATAATTTCTACGAAGGTGGGGTTCACAAATGAGTGGTCATTTTGCAGAGAACAAAATAACACAGTCAATCTGCCTATTTTATATATTAAAAATCATAGCAATTTGGAGATTTCTTTGAAAATACGTTCGTTGTCTTTTTGGGTGGCGGTTACGTTAGGAGTTAGTAATATTTATAAAAAGTACGACTTACATTCCCTGCATTTGGGATAATCCTGAATATACTTAGTAAACACATTGACAAACATCATTAAGATCGTATAGTTTGAACTTTAAGTTTGATATTTTCTATTTTAAAAAAATCAATTTTTTTTAATGGTCACGTCTAAATTCAACCATCATCACTTAATGTATATCTCAATAATAAAGATTTTTTCTATTTTTTTTTGTTTATTAACAGCCATTCTATTTGTAGGGTAATCTGAAGTTCGCCGGATTTTGTCAAACAAATCTATTTTAAAAAAGATTATTAATTACTTAAGTTTAATTATTTAATTAAGTCATTTATATTTAAAGTTAAAACTACTTCTCTGAGAGCTTGGAAAGCACCTAGGAGCAACAACATTAACCAAATGTTTTTATTTTTCTAGCAAATATTAATCACTAGCACTTCAATTTCAATAAATAATATATCAACAAAACACCACCTAACAAGACTAATTGTTTTTACACCGATTATTAATGCATCACTTTTGTAGGGTATTAATTAGTGTATCATGATATTGAAGATATCATGCTTTTTTTCTGAAAATGGTAAAACAATATATAGAGGGGAAAAAAAAAATCGAAGAACCCCGTACTTCAACCCAAATAGAAACGAGGCAAGACAAGTCCAAGGAATATACAAAAACAAAGGGAATTAAGATGTGTTGTGGTGTCCTTGATTATATTGTATTCTAAGGGAATGACTGTAACGCCCTACTTCTATTAAAACGATAAAACACGCGAATATAATAAATATTCAAGAAATAGACGTCACGTCTTCAAATAATTCTCAACTGATATGTATAAAAATTTCAACAATAAAACATCACAGCGAAAATATAGCATACACCTCAAGTAGCCATGTCATCAACTCATAAATACATCCATAAAATATAATATCTAAATTCCGACATATGGACAAAACCTCCACAACATAAACAAATCCAAAACATGACGACTGACACCTAATCAGAGCCTAATCTAAGACTCTAACTGAAAAACAGAGGAAACTCCCGCCTTCCTCAAGCAACTCACCAAGCAAGCAGTCAAACTAATCCAGCATGCCATCTATCCATTCATACAAACAGGTAGGTGGTTCACCACATACCATTGGGGGGTTTCACATCAAACATAATCAAGCATAAACAAACATAAGCATTCAAGGATTTCATGCATGACACATATACATAACCATCCCTCCTAGAATACTAACATTACATGAGTATTGTCTCTCATTCCATACACATCATGTTATCACAACTCTAACATAACATAGCCAGCATATTCAACTCTAAATCAAATCAACTTAACAAATATAATTCATCATTTCAAAGTATAAGCAAGAAGTCATCGTTACCAAAGTATCATCAAATCACATTCATATAAATCACACTTCATTATTTTCACCGAAAATAAACATCACCAATGTACAAGTATCACCACTAACAACAAATATCAACAAATACACATATTCACCAAATATCACCAAGTGTACCATTCACCAAATTTACCAATACACATAAATCACCAAGTTTACCAAACGCGTAATTCAATTATTACGCATTTAACAAATTCACCAATATCACGTAATCACAACATTCACCAAGTACACAACAACATCAAACACGTAATTTACACCAAACTCACACCAAGTACTTAAACATTTATGACTCATATCAACTTTATGCAATGCGCCTAGACACGACACCTATATGCATGTGGTACCAAATCACCTCCGAGGTCGCCACCTCATGATGCAACAAACACATCATAATCGTCGCCAATATGAATATATAATTCGTCACCATCAGTCATGAATACATGTACATATGACACAATCGACACCAAAATCAACACCAAGATATTTTAATACATGCTTACACCATCAAATCGTCGCCGATAGCATGTAAGAAAATTCACCAAAAACATATATGCACTTATACATATATAATTCACCAACATATTTGAATACATGCTTACACCATCAAATCGTCGCCAATAGCATGTAAGAAAATTCACCAACAACATATATGCACTTATACATATATAATTCACCAACATAATTGAATACATGCTTACACCATCAAATCGTCGCCAATAGCATGTAAGAAAATCATCAACAACATATATGCACATATACATATATAATTCACTAACATCATTATCATAATAATTCGACAAGCATCATCATGATTATTAACAAGCAACACCATAAACAACACCAAAACATAATCATGTCCATTATCAACATGCACATCAATATCAACAACATCACCATAAATCATCAACTTTATACAAATTCTCACAATCCAAGTAAAGGAGAAAAATACAACACATTATGATAAATATCATGTTCAACACCTATAAATCATTCACATATCTCCACATAGTCATATCAAACGGTCCACAAAAGATTTGCCAAATATTTGGTCTTAAAGATTACTTTCGACAAGTTCGTATCATTTTATCATTTTCCAAGTTATACGACAAAACAAAGCAAATGCACTTGAGAACCTCAACTAAGTATATACACAAATCACATATGAGTGCAGTAGTGTATACATTGATGTATCATAGGCCAAATCACTTAAATTCCAAGTTTTGCAAAGTTCGTCTCATATTTCACAACTTTAAAACAACTAAGACCACTGAACCAAAAACTAAGCAAACAACTCAATTGCCTCAACTATGTATACACATTAATCACATATGAGTGTAGGTGTGCATACATGTACGTTTCACCGGCCAAATACGACGAAATCATAAAAACCACAAAGTTCGTCTCACTTTAGCATTTTCCAAAACCAATACATTTTCAAAAGAAAACTAAGTTTGATTCAACAAGACATAGGTTAAATACTCTTAAAACACCTTAATTGAACTCTTAATACTCAAGGTTTAAAGTTTGGAAACAAACAATAAGTTTTGGGCTGACTTGGAAATAGTTATGCTAAGTTTTTCTTAAAGTTTCTTCAAGACATATTTGAAGTGTTTTCATCATAACTCAAAATCCACAAAACATTTTCCAATCAAACCAAAGCCATTGGAAATCGGGCTGTTACAATAATCACACACAAAACTCACGAAATTACACCCAAAGATAAATAATCACACACAAACACATATAAGCACATATTAAACAATTAAAGTAAAACTACCGAAAATCGGGCTGTTACAATAACCACTTGCTATCGGTGGTGGATTGTCCTTTAAATTTCCCCTTGTCAGTATCGTGTATATTGGATTGGGGTACATTTTATATTCATTTTATCAATTTATAATGATATTTATCTTGCTTATCAACAAAATTTTGACTCCACTTCTCACATTCAAACAAAAGGAGTAAGAATTCAATTATATTAATATACAAGTTTCGTTAATGCTATCTTCAAGATTTTTTTAGTTAAGTAGTTTAGTGAGCAGATTCACAACATCTTAAGTAAAAAAAATAAAAATCTTCATATATAGAAGTGAAAAAATATAAATTTAAACTCGTATAATGTATGTCTTGACAGTTATCAATTGAGTTGTAATTCATATTTTCTCAATAATAAAATATGATGTGACAGAGTCACTAGGCTACTAGACCAAAAAAAAATTAAAAAAAAAAATGATGTGACAGATAATAAATATAGCAAATTTTCGCTTGACAAAAACTAAATCAGACATCCCCTTAAAAAAAAAATCAGATCTATTTATTAAGCGTATTTTTTGTAAAAAGTTTAAAAATATTAATTATTATTTTGTATTTGTGAGCATAACTTTAGTTGGTAGGAATTTCTAACCCTAAATTATGTCTTTATTTAGTTTTAAGGGTGAATTTATAACCATTATACAACTTAAGAAGAAAAAAAATACACAAGTTGTAGTAAAAAGAAAATATTACAGAAGTTGTCGTAAAGTGTCCTTGTTTTTTTTTTTTTTTGTCAAGTAGTCTAGTGACTAAAATTCACCTTTTTCAAGATGAATAAGTGAGGTGTCCGGGGTTCGAACCACATCCCTTACATGCATATGCTCACGGGGACGTGTCTTTGTTATCATAACTCAGTTGATAAAGACATTATATTATATATCTTATTGAAATAGACATTAGATTATATACGTAGAGGTCTGAGTTTGAACCTCAAAATATCCACTTATCTATATAATGTAAAACAAGTCCTTATAACTTTTAGTAAAATAAAAATTTCATATTAACAATAAAGGGATAATATAAGTCATATTATCTTTAGGGGGGATATAATTTTTTGAATGCATATTTTATTAAAATTAATTAAAAATGGTAAGTGCTACTTTAAACTAGTTTTCATGAGCTTAACTCAGTTACTAGGGACAATACATAATATATGTAAGGTCTGGAGTTCAAACTTCGATTACCACAAAAAAAAAACTATATTCAAATCATATTTGACGCTAAAAATAGATTCATATAGGAAGTAGCATCAAAGAAATAATAGTCGGCCTTAGTTTTGTAGTGAGAGAAATTCTAACTTCTCTCTAAACTTTTTTTCTCTTTCGTTCATCGAGGATGGGTGATTTTAGGTCATTTTTGACCTAGAATCACCCCTCTGCTTCTTTTTCCCTCTTTTCTTTCAATTTAAATAAGTGAATTTCACACATATCAAGTTTTTCCTTTTGTTTTTTTGTGATTTCGTCGTCTAAGTACGGTGTTGTGTTGTTCGTCGTCTTGTGCGGCGTTTGATTTCGCGTTTTATCGCGGTGTTCGTTTATTTCCTATTGAAAAATCTACATCAGTCAATTACAACTTCAACCAATGATTTGGGTGTCAATGTTGCAAATCCGGAAGCATGGGTATTTCGGTGACTTAGGTTTTATCATATTATTTGTAGGCATTTTGCCGATGTATGTTATTAACTTGGGTGCTGTGAATTTGTTCGCAGATTCACCCTTTACGTTTTTAGCGATGTTTGTATCTGATGTACCCTATAGATTTGAATGAATATATCGTTTTGTTTTTATAAAAAAAAAAGATTCATATCATATTAGACGCTAAAAAAAGATAAAATAACGTGTCAAACATAAACAAAGTAAACTTGCAAGGGCTGCCCTTTAAATTTATTTCTCAACGCTAACACAAAGACTTTGTAAACTCTCAAGGGATTCCCTTTAAATTTAACTAGCAAAAGACTTGCACATTCTGATAAATTCGTTGATTTCTAATTCATATATATTGATATGATTTTTAAATATAAGTCATATTATTTTAAAATACTAACATTAATTTAGTATTTTTATAAAATATTTAATTATTTTATATATGAAAGTTCGTTACGATATTTACAATGTGATCTTAGCGGATTTGTGCACATATATTCACGGGAATAGATTTTTATGTCTCTTTGCTTTGAAATTGATATATTTTTTTCCAATATGATATAATTTAAAAAACTCATGAACGTTAAATGTTAATAGTTTTGAAA
>Ga0099826_10002720_pt1 | contig 11564 bp, 6 predicted proteins | sample Mtrugardesep15_FD_76830 | JGI IMG/M metagenome (GOLD analysis project Ga0099826, IMG submission 76830) | Root nodule microbial communities of legume samples collected from California, USA - M. trunc garden sep15 | ecosystem: Host-associated > Plants > Roots > Nodule | place: USA: California...
TGAAACTTTTCTAGCTATCTCTGCACAACCAAGGATTCCAAATCTTATTGGTTTTGTTTCTTCATGAGCCATATTCTTTTTGGAAGAGAGATTGGAAGAGTGAACTTGAGATTGACTTAGTTATACTAAGTATTGGGTGGCTATTAGAGGCAACAAAGAAATACTCTTTTCGTTTGAGAATGAGAATGGTAAAATATATAACAACTAAATTTGGACGCCTCGATTTTTCTAACATTTATTTAACCCTTTATTTTAGGTAGAGTAACCTTCTACTTTTTTGGGTTGTAGGGTCAATTGTACCTTTCACATTCTATTTAATAATATTTATTTAGTTGCTAAAAACACTTTTTTTTTTGTCTATTTTTATTTTTTGTATGGCATCGTCATTTCATATGATATTTTAACTATGTTTTTAGTATTTTTTTTTATTTGCATTTGAAGACAAATAAGACGAGAGTTAGAGGATTCAGTTTTATCCTATATCATGCAACTTTAGAGGTGTTTTGAGTGTTTTGTAGTGAAGAATCATGTAAATCATTAAATCAAGACATCACGTGAATGATCAAAGATGAAGAATTGAAGATCAAGGGTTTTTAGAATGTTGTTGAAGAAAATACAAAGCAAAGAAAATAAAGGTGAGAAAAACACAAGAATGGGGGTTGAATTGTTTTGGTTTTTTGTGCTTTCTTTTTCTTATTGTTCGTAAAACATAAAAAGACAAAAGAACTGCTCTATCAGATCCTTTGATAGGGACAGTTCACAGAAGAAGACAAAACCTACATCGATTACGGGTCCCTTAGAATTTTCTCAAATCTGAGGGGTCATCCAAGTATGTCGTCAGCTTCTGAGTTTGATGACCATCACAGAATCTATTGAGGTAACTCTCGAGCTTCTGTGAGACATCCTTCTTTGAAGGACGTTGACTTCTGGTTGATCTTTTTTCAGATCTTCTACCATAGTCTTCTAGGCTTCTCTTGGTCTTTCTGATGCTCTTCATATGTTCATCCTTCAATGATAGATTCATACTTTGATTTTGCACACGCGAATATATGCTAGTATTCCAATTGTTCTTCAACACTTTGTTATCATTAACACCATATAGGAATTGTGTGAACCATTCTTGTTCCAACAGAAAATTCATTTCAAGTTCATAGGAGTTTCCAAAAGGAAGAACGATTGAAAACAAAAAGAAAACACAATAAATCACACATGAGGGGCTACCTAAGGAACCCCTGCGCCTCTGCCATGCACCCCTGCACCTGGGACTATATTCCTTACTTGAGCCAAATATATATTCCATTATGTTTCTACTCTTTTCTTTCATTATGAGTGATCAAAAGTTTGGTTGTTCTTTACAAACTATCAGTTTTATTGTAATAGACACGAGGCATTTGTTTTTTGTACCTAAAGCCTATTTCAAGACACCCTGAATATTATTTATTCTTTGTGAAACCACTTTGAGTCTCCATGCATTAATTTTTTCTTGGCTACTTTTATGTGAATTTGAATCATGTCACAAGTTTGCACCCAATTTGATTATATCTGTTTGATTTCCCTTTTGGAGTTAGATAGGTTAGTGAAATACTTGTCACAATTTGAAATTAAGTTTGAGGTTGGTCTTTGGAATTAGCAACTTTCTATGTTTGGGGTGAGGTACTAGTAGAAATTGGTTATCAAAAGAAAAAAATGTAGATAAAACATAAAAATGATGGTGTACAAAAAAAAAGATAAAATCAAGAAACTTAAAAAAAAGTTTAGTCCCTTAAAAAAAAAAAAAGTAGTTCTATTAGTGCCCAAATTCTTTAAACTGGCTACATAAATGAAGCTTGTACCTCAGAACAATGGTTGTGACATAGTTTTTGAATTATGAAATAGGTTTGGATGACAAAGATCGTCAAAGTATTTCAAATAGGGAATGCTTATTAACTATCTCCAAAGTGCTTGTTAGCCTAATTTTCCAAATATATCCCACCAAACTTAACCACGTAATAACCTTGAAAAGTCCTCTATATGTGTGTGTGATGATATATACCATGAACGTCTGTTTAGAATTGCTTCAATCTAATAGCAAGGTACAATTACATGACGAATAGAGTGTGGCAAATACCTTGACCAACCCCATTGGCTTTAGGAGATACATACGTGTATCTTGGAATTTTATGTGGTTGAAAGTAAGAGTATCTTCTCTAAGTTTGATTCGCTTGCATTGAGGTGGTAAGCTAGTCAAGTTTGATCGTGGGAGGAGTTACAATCTGAGCAAAGCCTCCCGAAAGGTATGTTTTATTCTTTTTATTCATGTGAATTCTAACTTCTTGCTATTGTGTTGAATGAGGACAAGTAACGGTTTAAGTTTGGGGTTGTGATGGCAAAGCATCATATGATATTTTAGCTATGTTTTTAGTACTTATTCTTTGCATTTAAAGACATATAAGATGAGAGTTGGAGGAGTTGTCAATGTTTTGAGGAACATATTGAATTATTTTCACTCGAGTCGTTGTAATTCAGTTTTATCCTATATCATGCAACTGCATAGGTGTTTTGATTGTTTTGTAGCAAGGAATCATGTAGATCATCAAATCAAGACATCACGTGAACGATCAAGGATGAAGAATTGAATATCATGGGTTCATGGAAGGTTGTTGAAGACAATACTAAGTGAAGAAAATTCATTTCAAGTTCGTAGGAGTTTCCAGATGAAATAACGATCGAAAACGGGAAGAAAACGCAAGAAATCACACCTAAGGGGCAACATTATTTTCTAAAGCCCCTTTACATGTACCACAAGCCCCTGCACCTGGGACAACATTCTTTTCTGTCGCAGGCGCCCCTGTGCCTGGCACCGGGTAAAAACCCCTCTTTTGCTTGTTTTCTAAGCTAGAGCGGCATAAAAAGCCCAATATTCTTTTCTTAACCCCTAAGTAACCAAATGCTATAAAAAGAGACCCTTGTCCAATATTTTATTTATTCAGAAACATTGAATATTCATAGCAAAGGTTAAGCATCAGAGATTCAAGGCGGAATTTCTCCTCCTTTTATTCTTTCTAGGGTATGTTTTTCTATTGTTTTATTATGATGTATGTTGTCATGAGCTGCCATTAGAAACTAAACCTCTTTATTAGGGTTCAACAATTAACCCCTTCTTATTTGTTGGAATTTGTTAATAAAGTTTTCATTCAGTTTAAGCTTTTGATTGTGTTGTGATTTAAATTAGATTATGTCTCGTCTTAATGTTTCCTCAATTCGTTAACTACTGATTACATGTTATCTTACGTTATTCTTAGCATGTTTTTCAATCATTTTTAGTAGGTTTTAGCAACAAAATTGAGGAGTATTAAAATGATTGCCTATGATTTCGGGACTTTTGTAATGTTTTCTATATTTGAGTCTGTAATTATAGTTTTCCCAAAACATAGCAATTTTAGGGGGTTTTTGGAGTAATTTACAAAGAAATCATGCAAATCGACCAATCAATAACATCCGAAGATTTGTGAAGACTTTGGCAAGACCAAGAATGAAGATTCAAGAGGCCTAGTTATACTTTACAGTGGGAGGAATTTTGTTCCCATGTCTCGATGCAAGTTATTTGAAGAGAAACACCTAAAATGACGGAAAATCAGAGAAACTGGGACCAAACAACAGTACCATGTGCCTAGGGCATGGCCACAGGGCCTCTCACATACGCCTAGGGCATGTGTTGTGCACCCCTTGCATCCAAAATGTGGTGGGAGAAAGTGTGTTTTCCTGTTTTTTTATGGGTAAAGCCAACACTTTTAGCCCAAACCCATGTAGAAACTCTTACTATAAATACCAGCCTTCCTCATTCAGAAATTCTCGTTCAGAACTGGAACAGTTCAAGAGGAAGGCAATTCTAGAGCTTCGGAGGAGTATCTATCTTCTTCTTTTTTAGGGTATGTTTTTATCTTTAGTAATTTATGTTTAGTTACCATGTGTAACTAATTCTTTTTAGGTTAGAGTTCTAAGATCAGCCTCTATTTATTTTTGTTGGATATTTATTTATTTTAATATCGTTTATATTTTTTTTTTGTTCTCTATTAAGTTTTATTAGGAATTTAGTTTATTTCTGTAGTAGCGCAACCCTAGATTAGATACTAAGGTTGTGATAGAGCCTAATATTGATATTACTATCCTAATGCTTTTATCTTGATAATTATATCTTGCTTGTAAAATCTATTTGTCTAGGAAGTAATTAGTTATAACTAGTGAAAGATATCGAGAATGAGTTGACCTTAGTAGTAAGTACTTAAGAGGTCACATTACTAAAATTGAATAAAATCTGCTGAACATAGGAGGTAACTAGTTAATAATTAAGGAAACAAGTGTCTGCTTGAAGGAAATAAGTCGTAGCCTAGTAGAACCATTCTCTTAAACCCTTGGTAAGGTCGACACTAATAGGACTGCTCGTTTGTAGAACTACTAAAAGCGCGAGAGTGTACTATGAGTGTCCTAAAATTCATAGATGGGTAGACCTACAGGAACATTGGCCTTCATTGCGTTTGGAAATCTTGGAAAGCCAATTTAAGTCTATGTTTTCAATCACCTTTGAGGTGGTAAGACCCCACACGTAAGGATCACCGTGTGACCAGCAGGTGCAACTAAACATTAGATGGATAAACCTAGTCAACTAAGATAGTATAGACCCCACACGTGAGGATCATTGTGTGATGTGCATGTGCAGCTTGATGACCGACTAGGTTAGTAACGTCCCAACGACCTCATCACTTGTATAGTCTACCTAAGACAAATAAATGCGACATTACTGTTGTTTAATATCCAACAATATAAATAGAGGGGATTCGAAGAATCCTAACCGCTGTTTAATTTTCTGCAACAAAAAACACGTAACTTGCTATGTTTCAAACAAATAAAAATTGCAAATCCCTAACCCTTTAACTCTTTTATTTTATCGTCAAACTTAAAATAAGTAATGCCAATTGTTTGGACTAAACGACATTACCTGTGGATACGATGCTCAACTTATCACTTTATTACTTGGTAAATGATTTAGTACACTTGCCTAATCCGCACATCAAGTTTTTGACGCCATTGCTAGATATTTTTTATATTTTCGACTAAATAATTCAAAATACTTATTTCTATATTTAGTTTTTTCTCATTTAAAATTATATCATTTTAAAATTAGGAATAAATAATACAATTAGGAATAAATTTTAAGCCGTTAGAAACTGGTCACAATCACCCTCTATAATTTTAAAATTAGCTATCATAAAATGTTGTTATATCAACTTCTTGAAGGTACCCAAACGAAAGAGTCTCATCAAAAGAAGATCAACATCATGAGAACTAAAGAAACAACAAGGAAAACAATGAAGGGAAGACCAATGGGAGGAGTGAAGTCAGCTTCATGGATGAGGTTCTAGTCAAAATCAATGACAAGAATGCTTTCAGAAGAAGAGACACAATTATGATCAAATCCCATGAACTTTTCTATCCACCTACTCTCACTCATAAGGCGTGGTATGGACCTTCTGAAATAACCCGCATCTGCAAGAACAATCGCGTAGAGATCAAACACCACACTAGGTGGCTTGCAAAGGTCCCAATAGAGGAAGTCATGCACCTGCGAGACTATATGCAAGACCTAAGTAGTAGAAGGGAGGAACTGGCTACTCAAAGGTCTGAACACAACACTTAGACATATCCGTTAGGCTCGGGATGTAAAACACGCGCTGAATAGGAGGCAACCTATTTCGTCAAGCTAATGACTCAAAAGTAGAGCTGAATAGGAGACAACCTATATCGTCAAGTTAATTAATCAAAAGAAGCGTTGAATAGGAGGAAACCTATTGATCGTTGTGACTAAGACGTTAAACAAGTGTTGAATGGGAGACGACTCATTATCTTTATTTTCTGCTTTTTTATTTTTCTCCTAAGATGAGATGATCTAACTAATAAATTTATTTTCTTTTTCTGTTGCTAATCCTCAATATTATCTAATAAAATTTTATTTCTTTTTCATGTACATATACAACATTTCCTTTTATGCTTAAATTTGTTTTAGTCTTAGGTAGTCAGTCAAAGCATTTACGGTGGATGCTAGTTTACCCTTACATTCAAGAGCACGGTACTTTATGGGGCTTGCAAGTGAAGGTACTTATAGGATCACCATCTCTTTTTCGAATAGCATAACCGAGGATATTTAGAGCCAAATATTTCCATATCCATTCTAGGTTGTTAGATACTTAAATATTTCCAATTACGAGAGTTCCATATGAATGCTATTTATGCTCGAATTTGCGATCGTTTACTACGGATGATCGGTTAATTTATTATTAAAACGAGGAAATTTTCTCTTGGTACCTTGAGCCTTTCAAGCCACCCTTTTATATTCTTTTTATCCTTTGTGAAACAATTTTGAGCCTCCAAAAAAATTTTTCTTTCATGTTACTTGATGAGGAATCATGTCACAAACGCAAACTTTAAATGCAACTTGTTTGATTTCGCTTGGAGTTAGCAACATCTTAAGTTTGGGGTGGGGTATCAGTAGAACATATTTGTCAGAAAAAGAAAAATGTAGATGATCATGGATCTACACAAAAAAAAAATCAAGAGGCAAAAATTTGGTCTCTTAAAAAATTGTATCTTTCTGTCAAAAATAAAGACAAATAATTCTATTTTTTTACTCATCTTGTATGAATCAAGGAAGGAAGGTTGACAGTTCATAAATGTTTAGTAGGAATATCTAGGTTAGTAAACTAACTTCAAGTTCTTTTGGTAGCCTACTTTCCCAAATATATCAACCCTTCACCTAAGCTAAGTTATAACCCTTAAAGTCCTCAAAGTGTGTCAATAATTTTAACTTGACTGTTTGTTTAGAATTGTTACAAATTTATAGCAAGGTACATTCATGTGACGACTAGAGTGGGCAAAAATGTTGTGACCAACCCTACTGGTTTTAGGAGATACATATGTGTATCATAGAAAAGAGTATGGCTGAGAATATAGGTTACTTTCGCCTAGCCAAACCCTCTTGAAGGTAATGTGGTAAATTAGTTGCTGCTCTGTCGTTAATGTGATGAATGGTATGTTTTTTGGAAAGCCAAACCCTCTTGAAGTTAAGCACAACTTTCGAAAAGGTATGTTTTTCCTAAAAAAATGCAAAGAATAAAATATGTTTTTCTTTTGTTACTTGAGGACAAGGGACAATTTAAGTATGGGGTTGTGATGGCTGGTCATCTTATAATATTCTTAGCATGTTTTTCAGTCATTTTCAGTAGGTTTTAGCAGCAAAAATGAGGAGTATTAGAATGATTCACTATGATTTTGGACCTTTTGTAATGTTTTCTATATTTGAGTCTGTAATTCTAGTTTTCCCGAAACATAGTAATTTTAGGGGTTTTTTGAAGTAATTCACGAAGAAATCATGTAAATCGGCAAATCAAGTGTCACGACCTAAAATTCAATAACGTGATCGCCGCACGAACTAGAGCATCCTAGTCCGGCAAGCCTATTGACGTCACTTGACAAACTATAATTTAAACAATTTTCAAATTAACTTTCACTTAAAATGATATCCACTGAAATTTCGACAGAGTATCCTCTATATTTTGAATACTTGATATGAATCCTGTCTATATACTTGGATTATCAGCAGAATCTCAAAGTGACATAACCAGATGTTTGTACAACACAAAACAAAACATTTGTATGCTACCAATAGTTGCAGATCCATCGAGCATTCAGTATATACATAGAGGAGACCTACCAAAAGAGTGACATTGACAGATCTTTAACTCTGCTACAAGCTTTCTACGCACTTGACTTTGAATCTGAAAAAAATGTAAGAAGAAGGGGTAAGTCACAAAGACTTAGTGAAGAGACAACAATCACCACCAACTAGAAGGGAAACACACATGGGCACGAGTAATTAAGTTTCTCAAAATCTAATGTTCATTTACAAACTAGTAACCGTATAAAATTCTATTAATCCAAAATCATATAAGAATTTTTCTGAATCCAATGTCACCGACATAACAAATATGTTGCTCTTAGCTTGTTTAAGCAAACTGTAATAAAATGAACTAAATTATTAGGGAAATTTTTATAACATCTATTAAACTGTGAGTTTATCCTTCTGGTACAACCTTACTACAAGCCATCACATATCTAACATTTAGAAGCAACATGAATATTTCTGCTTGCAATTACTTTGTATCATTGTACGTTAAAATCAATATCATGAATAAGAGTATTTCTAATCTCAATGTTGTAAAGAGGTGAAAATAAGATTACAAGCCTTTAGAAAATATAACGCCGAAAATCATAACAAAAGCCTTTAAAAAAAATATTGTCGAAAATCATAATAAAAGTCTTTAAAGAAAATATAGAAAACTCCATTTAGTGAAATAATTAAAATAGGTGAATCGAGAACTAGCTCCATCTCGTTGATAGCCCTCTCCTCCTAATGGTGGTCTTTCCATTGGGGCGGCTCCATCTAATGGATAGCTCTTTTCTCTCAACTCAAAACAAGTGTAAAACATTTTCAATTAGGGAGTTTACCTCTCATAGATAGCCCTCTCCTCCTAATGGCGGCCTTTCCATAGGGGTGGCTCCATCTAACGGGGTAACTATACCTAATTGCAATCACATACTAGGTGCATCTAGGTTGTCGTCATTATAACCGTAATTTTGAAAACATCATTTTTAAAACACAATGCTAAAACCATATTTCACAACATAACAAAACATGTTTCAAAATACGTATCATCAAAATTCAATCCAAAATCTATTACTTAGAATCATAAGTAAATTCAAATCCAAATCAAAATCCAAATCGTATACAAATTAACATCAAACCTTTGAAAAACACATATTTCAAAATCATGTTTCATAACATATCAAAACAACTATGAAAATACATAAAATCAAATCCTCTGTTTCAATTTCTTTACTTTATAAATCACAAGTAAAATCCAAATCGAAATGAAGCACATATTAACATCGAAAATTCTCAAGAACATATATCTCAAAACCGTATTTCCCACATCTCAAAACTCATGTCATTATATATGCAACCAAATCTCAATTTCAAATCCTTTGCTCAACAAGTCAAAGATAAATCTAAATAGAGACCATAATAATATCAATTACTTTTAACATAAGTATCAATGAGAGAAAAAATGTTCAAAGGGTGTGTTCCCCATTTTTATAAACACTTTAACAAATAAAATCATAAAAATATCAATAATAACGATAATGAAAATAAGTGATAATGTTCGTCATCAACTCACAGTTATGACGAATCGACTTAGCGTGCTCTCCAATCACCCTGGGAGAAGCATGTGAAGCGTCCGACATCGTATCTGAACATAAATAGTTTTCTATCAAAATTTAGAAGCTTATTCTAGAACCTTAATAACAATAGAAACCATTAAATCCTCTAATATATATACTCTAATATCTTAAAATTAATATCTAACAACCTAATCATGCTTAAATATACACTAATCGAAAGGTAAGTTGATAAATATACCTCAAAGAACCTCAATGAGTAATTACCAAGAGTGGGTACTATTCTCTTCTTAGAACCCTAACCCCAGAATTTTTCCAAGAACTCTTGTATCATCAGGGAAAAGCTTTGTCTAGATCATAATTAACTCATGGGATTTGATTTGGTGTTGAAATTGGATGGTTTCAAAGAATTTTTTTTTGATGCAGTGTGAGGAATAGAGAGGTTAACGAAGGAAGTAGGGAAGTGGAATGGAAAAGAAAATGAATAAGAGGAATTATGTATGTAGAAACTTCCACCGTGTTCTATTTTGTTATCAATATTTAATTATTATTTTATTTTATTTTATAATATATAAGTTTTAATGAAACAGTGCGTTTCAGTCTTCCCTCCTTAAGATAATTCGTCCTCGAATTTTAACTATACTATTAGCCTTGGTTTTAAATAAGCATGATTACCTTTCACACTACACTTTTTCAGATAACCAACTTGTTTCTTCACCAATCAATCCTTACCATAAAACCTTTACCGAAACGATATTCTTTGAGCATAAAGACCTCACTTTCTCATCTATCATAGTGGTCTAAAGATCGATGTAAGACAATTTCTCATATAAATACACATCTTCATGATAATCACACGAGAAAGGTATAAAGGTACTTTTGAAACATAAAAATATGAAAGACACGACGAACTCCTAAGAGATCCAAAGGAAGTACCAACCGATATGCTGCAAGTTTGACTTTCCAAAATCTCAAACTCTCCAAGGAATGTATGAGTAGATTGCCCCTAGAATATTAAACACTATGTATTAGTGAAACACAAGAATACTTGCTCTCCCATCGTGAACTCAAAGGTACAACGTCTCTTTTTAGAATTAAAGTTTTTCTACTTTGAATTGTCACTAAATAATCTTAGATGAACTTAACATTTTCAATGATATACTTAATCAGCTCTAAACCGACCAAATTAGAATCTCCAATTTCAAACCATTCTATCGAAGACATACATTGTCTATATACAATGTCTCAAAAGGTGTCACTTGGCTACTGAATTGGTAGCTATTTCTATGCAAATTCCATCATAGACAAACGACGGTCCCACTCTTTCCAATAACAAGACCACAAACACATAACATATTCTCTACGATTTGTATAATTTTCCTAGATTAACCATCTGTCTTAGGATGAAAGTTGTAGTGAGGTTCAATTGGGTATCAAATTCATATTCGATAGACTTTCTAAATAGAACAGTAAATCAAGTCTTATAATCACATGTAGTAGAGATTGGCACACCAAATACTTAGAGATAATTATTTTATTTTATTTTACATCCTCCTTCATCCTTTCCCATCACTAAAATTTTCATAAGTCTTTGTACATCTTATTAGAACCTAATATATAACAAGAGTATATTTTTCTTCTTAATCTAGCCAACACACAATCAAGGCTTCAACCACAAAACACCCTCGAAATTAACTAAGAAGCTTATAACTTTATCGTTCCACACATTATATACCACCTATACGAAGTCTAAATCTTGACTTTGAGCCTCCAAAATATCATTAACTATGGTGGGATGAATTTGAACATGGGCTAACATTTTCCTTGAATGATCAAGCTCAAATTGAATTAAGTCTCATACAAGTTCTTGTAACTTAAATTATGGCCCCTTCATTTTGCGCTAAACGAGCGAGACCATGTACAATAACATTTTCCTTTCAAAGTGCTACAAGTCTAGGAAATCAATATTTTTTTTTGTTTTTTTTTAAGAGAGCTCTATCCACTTTCTGTCTTAAATTTGAATCTCAATGTTGAAAGATATACTTATAACTCTCTTGATCGATGTAAATTTCATAAGTTTGGTCATGTAGATGATTCCTCCAAACCTTAAGAGCAAAACTGGCACATTCAAATCATGTGTAGGATGTAACGCCCTAGTTGATATTTTACTTTTTTTGGTTGATTTAATATGTTTTATGTATTTTATATAATTTATGTTGATTTATGTGAATTATTGATGTTGCTATTTTATTATATTTTATTATATGAGAATTAGTAATGATTTTGTTATTTAA
>Ga0099826_10002721_pt1 | contig 11561 bp, 3 predicted proteins | sample Mtrugardesep15_FD_76830 | JGI IMG/M metagenome (GOLD analysis project Ga0099826, IMG submission 76830) | Root nodule microbial communities of legume samples collected from California, USA - M. trunc garden sep15 | ecosystem: Host-associated > Plants > Roots > Nodule | place: USA: California...
AATATATATATATATATATATATATATATATATATATATATATATATATATATCAACTCAGAATTCAGTTTATAGGTATACATTTAGGTTATTAATTTTTTTTTTTTTGAGTTTTCATCACTTAAACCACTCAAGGTACTTTATCTATCACATTACTACTGATAAACTCAACCGCCTCTACTAAATTTTTTGGGCTGCATTATAGGCCCAACTGAAGGTACTTTATCTATCATATTATTGATAAGAAAATTGCTTTTCGAACATCTATTGTTTAATAAAAATACATGAAAATGATCAAAAACACCTCAACGGTAGTTAACTATAGCTGGTTTATAACTAGAAAACCAACGGTAGTTAACTACCGCTAGATTTTTTTATCATTTTAATGTGTTTCTTAGAAATTCTTGTTGTAAAAACCTTTAAAAGTTTAATATGGGAATTGATCTTAATTTTATTTTTTTTAGGATTTGCTACCACATTTTTTCTTTTCACACCCCTCCGTTTTTAAAGTGTTTTTGTAAATACTCTCACATACACCCATGACTCACGAGTGGAGGTAGCTTAGATTTGTTTGGCTTCTCCTGTATCACAACAATTATACCCGCAATCTTATATTTTGTGTGAACTGTCCATTTTGAAAACTTATTGTGGCAGCTCTATCGTCTGACTCCCAAGCCCCCCGTTATGGAAAACAAAATAAAAACCCTAACTAGATTTTAGGGAGGGAGAATGAGGAAGAAAAAAATTACAATGTATATAATCTATCACAAAACATAGTGAAATTGTAGATCTATAGTGGTGCAGTACAATATGGATTGTGTGCAGTCTGTGACTACATACGATCATACATCTTGATTGTCTAATTAAGATTAGATGATTCACAGTTTAAGTTCAATTTATTAGGGTTTAAAAAATCTAAAGTTTTTAAAATCTAAATTATTTGATCTTGATCGGATAAGTGAGATGAATATAGCAAAAGCGGATGCACAGATAGCAGGAGCGGATGCATTATATAGCTTGGTGTGGCTATAACCACACCAATTTTTTTATGAATTGAAACTATTTACATACGAAGGAGATCTATAAAATGAATGTTAGAACAAGTTGATGACTCATTTGTTTTATTTAACAATTGTTATTGTTAAGAGTTACAAATGGGATTTGAATTAATAAAACTAACGCAAACAAAACTACTAAAATTATTATTTTGAATTAAATAGCACATAATTTTTTTATTTTATTGGACTACTTTTTATGACTATTATTTTAGTCACACCAAAAGCTTAGTCCTAGCTAGATCCACCTTCAATATATTGTGAAATGGTCTCTAAACCAAATATGTTGCGGTGCACAGTAGAATTTGCACATGTTCTTCTAGACAAAATTTCTTTAGAGCGAACCTTTCATTTTTTTGGAAATTAAGATAAATGCAAAATTTCAAATCATCAAAACCAAACATAGAATGTTAAAACAATCACACTTCGGAATTACGTTCAATTTACGTAAACACTTCTTGTTTTGGACCGGCTAGAACGTCTAATTCCATGAAGCCACGTGGATCCAACCCATTAGAATAAGACGTAACACCTTGAGGGAACATGCTAGTTTCAGTGTGGACCACCGTCTTGGAACACGCCCCCGTCTCTCCCACACCGTACACATGACCTCCAACGTTTCCCTGATGAGGTGCCACATTTCACGAAAGTCGTTAGCGCATCTTTCTCCTATATAAAGGTGACCCATCGTCACCATCAAGATACGATTCGTGTTCTCACATAGACTCACATATTCAACCTCATTTCTCATGTTGACTTGAGCGTTAGAGTGTTAATGTGCTCACAAACACCTTTCGCTCCACCGTGAAAACTACACCACCGCTGCACCGAAGCATCACGCACCACTGTTGCCTTTATCTGATCGTTAATGGACATATAACTTCTTAATTATTTTAGCCAAACAAATCACAATTTAAAAGAGTGGTAATTTTTAGTTTGACATTTCTTATCAAAGAAAGATTTGCATTTTTTATTTTTCTTTCAAAGTACTCTACTCGTATTTTGTTTTTAGCGTTGATGCAAATGTTTGAAATTACCCAGTAACGTAAGGCAATAAAAGAAGGTGTGTTGTTGTGCATTTTCCAAAAACTTAAAAAGGCCAACCTGGGATAGTGAATTGTGCTCAGACGTGCATTTAATGCAAAACAGAAAGCAATGAGATGAGAAACACGATTTGTAGAGGAAATTATTTCAATATTAAATTTCTCGGAAAATGAGGGTGTCATTGTAAGGTCATTATCTCACTAAATAACATTGTTTATAGCATTGGAGAGTACTCAACATTAAAGTTTGCATCCCGGATTGGTTTCCCCCAAGCTCTTAATCACACAAGTAAAACCTGCAGTTTGTTTATTTGTCTTCAAGAGGAAAAAACCATGAGTTTAGTGGAGGTAAGGGATATTGTAACATACTCGCTTCGATATTACTATAAACAAATTTTAATTTTTTAACTTCATTAAATTATGTGATCTATAATATTGACCACGTACATCATTTGTTTAATAAATTTAAAAAGTAAAAATTTCTTTATAAATGAGACTGAAAGGATTATGTAGGTTAAACCTCGAACACTTTACTTATTTATTCTAGGGTCTTGTTAACGAGTGTTTCCAAGACACTCTTTAAGGGTCTCAAATTGAAAAAATACTCTGTTCGTCCTAAATTATAAGCAAAAAATACTCATTTTTTTTGTCCCAAATTATAAACAAAAAATGCCAACTTTTATCATTGTTTCAAAAAATTATCTTTTTCAAAGGAAGATTAAATGCAAAGTGCATTCAATTTGCTCTCTTTTTCATTTTCTCAATAACCAACAACCAATGAAAATTATTTTTACATCTTCCTATAAAACTTATTTAAAAAATAACACAAAAAACTATGTTACAAACTACTATGTTTTAGTTTTCTTAATAAATGCTATTTTTCTTCTTCTTATAATATGGGACGGAGGGAGTATTCCTTAAAAAAAATCAAATATTACAAATTTCAATGCATTGATTACACAAATTTTCATAAAAAATTACTAAATGTCCTTAAAGAGTGTCATGAAGGCACTCGTTAACATTTTCTTTTATTTTAAAGGTGAATTTTTAACAACTAGACTACTTGACTAAAAAAAATAATCGAAACAATTTATTTTTTGGTAAATAAACAAAATGACAAAGCATTATAAACTCACGTATAAATGAAGATATTAGGAATAGAATTCCGATTATGGTGTTCGATCTAACAATTTCCATGATTTTGTCGGTTGAACCACAATTTGTGCACAAAATCCAAGTAATTTAAATAGTAGTATTACTTTCTTTTTTCCCTTAATATAGGCATTCAATTATTTTATTTATAATAATAAATTGAGAAATGATATTTGACGTCAAATACAATATTCTTTGATTTTTATATGTATTTAGGAACGAATGTAGTTTTCTCTACATACCTGATTCTAAAGAGATCGTAGATAGTTTGTCTTTTTTTCTTTCTCCTAATTTTATTTTGTAGATGTGACTCATATATTTGTATCTTATGAATTTAGTTGAAGATGTAGTACTTTTTATGATTTTTGATCGAATTTAGTCCATTATAACTCTTAATATTCATTCAAACGGAAACAATCCTACCAACATTTTAAATAAAAGCTTATTTTTATAAAACTTTTCAAATTTAATCTACAAAACAAGATATCAACATATTTGTGCTTGCCTCTGGATATTTAGAAGCTACTATGCGTAAAATTTTAGGTATACTTGGGGAGTATTTGTAAAATGGATTTTTATATTTATTTTATAGAATCCAGGTTTAGAAACTTCGATCGATGCTTGACATAAATCATAGGCTAGGAATCTATGTTTTAAGTCAAAACAAAGCAAGTTGGGATAGGCATAAGGGGACACTAGAAGTTAGGGTTAGCAACCTATTGGTAATTTATTACTTACACTTATCTCTAAGTTTGGTTTGATGAAGGTATGCAATAACTTAGAGGGTCTGCAAATATTTTGTGGAGAGAATGTTGATTGTTGATAGTTTGTTATTTTTATTTTCCTTTTTCTTTTTCTTTTTGTTGTGTTTTGTTGATGCGACTCATATATCTAATGATTCTCATAAATTTTGTTGAGATGTGTTATCTCAATCTTTTTATTATTTTTTATCATTAGTCCATTATTACTCATGTTCATTTAAACTGAACCAATCCTACCAACATTTTGAACAAAATTAGCTCATGTTTATAAAACTTTTCAAATATAACCTACAAAACAAGATATCAACAAATAGTATTATTAAATTTGTGCTTTGCTCCGTGGATATTTAGAAGCTACTATGCGTAAAAATTTAGGTTTACTTGGGGGAGTATTTGTAAAATGTATTTTTTAATATTTATTTTATAGAATCCAGATTTAGAAACTTCGATCGGTGCTTGACATAAATCATAGGCTAGGAATCTATGTTTCAGGTCAAAACAAAGCAAGTTGAGATAGGCATAAGGGGACACTAGAGTTTGGAGTTAGCAACCTATGAGTACTTTATTACTTACACTTATCTCTAAGTTTGGTTTGGTTTTCTTAATTTGTTTAAGTTCGGTGATCCCAATTTCACATCTCAACCATTTGTTTATACTACATGCATATAATTGATTGTAACTAGTAACGGCCTTTTATTTTGTAAAAAGAAAAGGAACACATGCAAGTTAAAATATATATTGGTCAATGCATATATTAAAGAATTATGCTAGCAACACACTCTTTAATTGATTAGATTTTAAATGAGAAGATGTGTTGAAAAAATGTGTTGCTAACACTCATCTAAATTAAAATTGTTATAGCATTTTGACGTGGCAGTGCATCACTGAAAATAGCAACATATGGTAAAGTTAAACTAATTAAAACTGCAAGTGGCAGTGATTTTGTTTTTGAATTTGAATAGCTAGCTCTGTCTTAAGATAAGTTAGAGGTATAATTTAGATTCAATTGCAAGGTACAAAACATTGAGCACAAACTCACACAAATGACAAATCTAGTATATTTTGAAGACCAATAATGCACTCGGTTTTACAAGTATTTTCATTTTACTATTTCGAGGGAGGATAGAGAGGGACATGTAGGTGCTGGATTTAGTAAAGATATTTCATTGTTATTAATTAAATCATGAGGGACAACAAATTTAAAGAGTGTGTTCCTTTCATCCTCTCAATAACATGTCGTCTCTCTTGTTTTTTACATCAACCACTAGTATTCTTGAAAATGAGTGACAATGATTTCAGTTCTTTAGCGCTATTAGGTGGATAATTCAGGATAATGATATCAAATTATTAGATTATTATGAAAAATATGAAATTATAGTGAAATTGAAATTTATAGATATGTTATAAAACTTTTTAAATTAAAACAGATTTCATACAATAAAAAAAAAAGCAGATTGACACCATGTTTTTCTGCTGGTCTGAATAATTAATTTTGTCATTCCAAAGCTGAATTGAATGGCAGATTTTTTGTACGATTCCTAAATCTTGCAGTGAAGGCAGCTAAATATTAGACTCGAAAACAAAAATTCTATTTCAAATTAAATTGAAACATAATATACACTAGAGTCATATAGAGATAGAGACAATGTTTTTCAACACAAGTGGTGTGATATATATAGATAAAGGCTTATAGATTCTGAGTTTCTTTCTTTCTCTGGCCCAAGACCTTGCATATGATAATGTTGTTGCAGGTGCAGAGGACGTGAGTTAAGCAGGACCATTCCAAAATTCTGCGCTGGATTTGTACCCATCATTTGATAATGACTACATAATTCAAAACTAACGGCTCTGATCATCCTCATATTTTCAGTTTTCATCAACACAAATAAAATGTTACTTATCCAATGGTAGATGTCCCACATGTGGGGCAACCACGTACGTAAGTTTGAGTTACACAGAATCACTGTTTTTTTGCTGATATGTTGGGTATTTCCTACGTGATTTTTTTGCTGTTTAAAACAACGAGGCGATAAAATTACACACACAAAGTGCGGTAAAGAGGGGCTGTTATGAATTTATTTCAAAGTGCGATAATTTTTTTTATCATGCCACAAAAAATGTACATGATATAGTTACAAAGTGTAAGAATTTATTTCAAAAATTACTATTTAATACATGGAATACTTGAATATGACTTATAGGTGGTGTGGTAGAGGGTGAGGGATCGAAGCGAGTAGAGTAAGGTGGGATTCAAATTTATTGTGATGTTTAAAGTGTCACTTATTTAGCAAATAATCATGTGTATTAGACTTGTGCCATGTATATCGATATGAGGTTTGACAAGATCCGAAAGTTACATACATTTGGACAAATGTTACATAAAAATGTTCATACTTCAGATAATGCAAATGATATGTTGTGTTGATCAAGTAAGTCATCTGTGACAAATTCAAGCAATGTTTGAAGTTGTTACATGTTTCTCAGTGTTAAACAAGAGTTGTAGTCAAGATGTGATCGTCATGTAGTAAATCTTTATATAGCTTTGTTGTTCGCCAAAGAAGAGATTGTTGATAATGACTCATAGGTAATGCAAGTAGGCAGGGGGGAAGTAAGCGTAGTGAGTAGAGCAAACTTCACCTCTTCCCTTGTTGTTTGGCCTAACTATTTGTTTAGGGGGTGACTATGCACCACCTTGATACATTTCAAAGGTGTTGTAGTCTAAATCGGGGTATTTATATAAGATTTGTAAACTGTCGTTATTCAATTCAATCAAAGTAATACTAATCTAGAACTACATTTGCTTTGTAGTCGGTTGACGTATACATAATTGGACTAACTTTGTAACCAAACATCGTATGTTCCATTGTTTTACGATTTCCCTTTCTTTACTAACAAATATTATATAATTTCAATAAAATTCTGTTCCTTTTAAATTCTTCAATAAGTATTTGAAAATGACCAAGTATAAAAAATGAAGCTTTGTGTAACCAAAAAAGAAAATGAAGCCTTTGATTGTGGATGTACAAATTTAAATAAAAAAATTCAAAAATAAAATAAAAAATAAACAAAATTAATTAAAAATCAGCTTTTTTCTTTTTTGTTTTGTAAAACTTCTGTTTTTTTGTCTCCCCACTTAACAAAACCTTTGCCATATTTAATCATTTGTAGGACAGGTTACCCGCATGGAATTGTGTATGTCATAAATTATAGAATGCCGTTGAAGCAAAACACTAACCTAATAATCTACCATATTCACAATACAATAATATCGTACATTTATTAATTTCTATAAATAAAGTCATGTTTGGCTAGAAAAATAATGTTCAAAATGAGAAAAGAGGATACACTGTCTATCTCAGTGAAAGCAATAGAGGATTTGCTGTCATATAGCTACATAAAAAAGTATATAGATTTACAAAAGATAATGACTATACATAAATGGTACGCATGACATAATTAATCGAGACAAAATTAGAAATTTCCACAACTATTTCTTCCCATTCGGTACCAAAAGGAAATAGAAAGTGACCATCTCAAATACTCAAATCAAATGTACCCTCGCACGATTGCATTTTCAACTACACGTGTGACCACGAACATAAACTTAAACATACATTGTCTAAAAGAGGATTCGCACTCTCATAGTCAAGAGTCAAGAAATCGATAATCATTCAGTCAAGATCAGACGATCTTGAAACAAATGTAAATCATACTTTTGATTTTATTATTCAAAATATCTTTCGGCTTTGCGAATACGAAGAATATCTAAGTGCAAAGAGTCAAATGCGTAAACAAAGTAGTGAAATTAACATGGAAAATAATCAAACAAAAAATGTTACTTTATAATACACTACTACTACTATTTGGTATACATAATTAAAACCATTCCCCTCAACCTTAGATTAAGTACTTGAAGACGAAGACGAAGACGAAGCTGAAGCTTGAGTTAGTGAAGCTTCAACTTCATTTTCGCAATCAATCTCCTCCCTAACTTGTTCTAACAACAAAGAAGAACTAGGAGTATCAACCTCGTCCTCGCGAGCTTCCGAACAAGAAACACAACGAGTGCTATAAGAGGAAGACAAAGAAGAACTATAAAAAGATAAAGGAGAAGAAGGAGAACGAGAAGACGAAGAAGATGAAGTAGAAAATGACGAAGAAGTCGAAGCAAATGCAAGACCAACCAATAAATCAACAAAAGCACCAACAATATAGCCATGATTGTTTTTCTCATTGACCTTCAAATACCAACTCAAAAGCTCTTGAAGACCTTCCCAATCTTTAACATCATGAGCTTCTACTATTTCCTCCATAGACTTTCGAAAATCGACATAAGGATCTCGAGATTCCATAGATAAAACTACACTATCTTTGAATGGCAAGCTTTGAGTTTCACCACCTCCTATTGCAGCAGCTTTATTGTTAACCTCTAAGATGGAGTTAGTCTCATCTGGCTCGAAGAAAAACCGATCAGAAGATAATCCTCGAATCACAGTTTCGATCGAATCGACTTGCTTGGATTCTTGATCATTAGAAGCTTTTGAAAAGCTAGAATCACAGTTTGGAGAAACAGTGGAGAAAGATTCAGAAGCATCCAAGTAAACTGAGTTAATGGTTTTGAAAGTGTCATCTTTGTTGATGTTATCAGCTCTAAAAGATAGTGTTTTTGGTTGGTGACAATATGGCCATGGCCATGATGAAGAAGATGAATATTTGAGTTCTGTGTTTTTGAGAAGAGAAGAGATGTTCAATGTTTTTTTCTTCCCCATCTCTATAGTTTTTTTTTTCTTCTTAGGGGGGAGAAATTAAACAAGGGATGGGAAATGAATAAATTTAGTTTCAAATGAAATTTGAAGGTTGAGAAATGAGTATTGAAGTTAGATTGGGGGCATTAATGGGAAGTCAGATGTGGTTATCTGCTTGAGGGGGGAAGATTTTAAAGATGTGGTGGGACAATTTGGAGAGCTGTACATTACTTGCTGGGGTCACCCTACAGTAGTTTCTTATTTAATTTTTACAGGCTTTAGAAGTAAATGCATGGACAATACTACAAATATTACACTTTTTAACATATTTTTTTTGCCTAAAAAACATTTCTGTTTATCCTGTTAAATAACATATTTTTATTAATCTGTCAAATATGAAACATTGTTTTATTATACTTTTTTAAGTACATAAATAACGAGATGATTGCGCTCAAATAGTATTAAGGAATTTTATGTGAATGATATAGAATAATGCTAAATTTTAATTTTATATGAAACAATTATTAGTTAGACTTTACTTATTTTTTTTGTCAAATTTCAGATTATAAAAGCCTCTTTCTCTACAAGAAAAAAAAAGTGTTAAAACTCTAGGTGACATATTATATATGCGTATATGAACTGGATTAAGGAGATGGATGAATTTTAATAAACACATGATCATATAATCATTCAATAATAAAAAAATATTGCCTATCATATTTTTTAGAGGATAAAATGTTGATGATAACTCGTACAAAAAAACGTTGATAATAATGATATTGAAGGAACCCGCTAACATGTGTCTAATGGTACATGTTATTAGGACACGAAAGAATAAGGGCACATGTTAAAATAACAAAGATGAAAAATATATATTTGAAATTATGTCAAAGATATGTTTCAAACTTTTGATAACAATGTTTTTCAATAAATACATACTATTTGTATGGATACATGTTTAGCATGACCTATATATTTATACATATAAATATAAATATTTTACATTTATTCAGCAATAAAGGATATCAAACCCCATAATCAAATTTAGCTAGTGAGGTAACTGCGTCACACAGTTACATATCGTGACTGTCTATCTAAAACCGGCGTATGTATTGTTTATAGTTGATTTTGACTGTGTTTGATATGAACCCTTCAATTCAAAATCAATGGCTGCAAATAGAAACAATGTTTAACTATGTGTTTTTGCAATTCAATATTAAAGGATATCAGTCTTACCAGGGTGTTCACCTTTCATTTATTTGCATGAAGTTATTATATATCATTCAAATGTATATCCTTATATTCAACAAAATTATTCAATTATATTGAATCTTTGAACTGCGATTTTCTTTGTACAGTATAGTGTTTATTTACTGCAGTCTTCTGGCTAAATTGAATACCCTCAACAACCACATTTAATACAAAACCAAGACGAAATAACGTTATAGCTAGACGTTGGTCGATACTCCATCAATCTGTTTTGGGCGGGAAGAAGTATACATATTTATACCTTACCGGTGAACTTGAAATTAAGTAGGGTTTCTTTAAAGAAATTTGTGCATTGGCTTTTATGATCTGGTGATCCAACTCCATTCTAGCAACTAGGTACTACTTATGATGCATAAGAAAATAAAGATTAAGTTTTCAAAGGTCGGTCCATTTCAATAGTAAGCGAGGTTTAAAGTAAATGTTAATATATAAAACTTTTTTTGTCTGCGGATGAAGTTTTTTGTTTATAAAATCTAATGATTTTTTTGGTTGGTGGACCTAAAATGAAAGGATTTAGTAGCATTACTTTTGTAAGGACCCTGGTCTTATTTTGTGACGTGATAATGAAATGTGGCAAATGTGATTAACGGTGGATCAATTTGAAAATTCCATAAAAGAGAAATGCTAATAGTACACACTTTAATACATATTTTTTAATACATTTTTATTTTTGATTGATTAAAATTTTACAAAGACTTCACCAAATCATGTAGGTCCTATATGAATTTGAGGAGACTCGTATAAATTTTAATCAAAGAGAATATGTTAAAAAGTGTATATCAAACAATGTAATGCTAGCATTATCATTTTTATTTTTTTTGAAGGAGCATTATCATACTTAAAATTTTGACGGTGGCTGATGTCGCCACTTTTAAGTAGAAGTTTGGGATTCTAAGCATCCTTATGACCATGTAAGTCACAATTTCAGTTGTAAGGAAGACTATACATACCATAAGCTTCAACTTACATCTTATGAAAGTCCTCTATTTCTAAATTTTCTATTGTTAATCTTTAAAACATAATTATAAAGTATGAATGTATGATGATGTGACAGCATTAGGAGCGTTCACCGGTTTATGAGACAGGTTCAACAACTTAGAGGAGGTTCAACATGATGACTTAAACTAACACAATTGTATTTTATCTAAATTCATTCAAATTTAAGTCCAACTGTTTAAATTTATGATGGTTCAGGTAATAGGTTCATGATTCTAAACCCGTAAAAAACAAACCTAACATTCCACAAAAAAAAAAAAAAAAAGAGATTTACGTTTTTTTTAATATATAAAAGATTGTTGATCAAAAAGTGTTTCGAATTAATTTCAAGTGTTCAAATTTTAAATTGTAAAATTTATTCTAAGTGTTAAATTTTTTATCAAATAGAATATAATTGATTGGTTCATATTTGACAGAAAAAAATACAAAATTTTGAACAAAATCCAAACCAATGATCATATTTAAAGTTTGAAATTCTTTTTATGGATATACCTTTACATTTTTTAATTATCACATGTTTTCATTTATTTACAATATCAA
>Ga0099826_10002722_pt1 | contig 11560 bp, 4 predicted proteins | sample Mtrugardesep15_FD_76830 | JGI IMG/M metagenome (GOLD analysis project Ga0099826, IMG submission 76830) | Root nodule microbial communities of legume samples collected from California, USA - M. trunc garden sep15 | ecosystem: Host-associated > Plants > Roots > Nodule | place: USA: California...
TATTTTTTATTGGTGTGGGTAAATTGCCCACAAATTTTCAAAGACAGTTTAAAGTTTAGATCTCATCCACACAATATATATATATAATCCACTTTGATGTTTATACATTCAAGACTTAAATATGCATTTCATCCTTGCAATTAAGAGTTATTTGAAATTTTATCACTGAACTTACTAATCCTCCTATTTTGTCACTGAAAATATTAATCATTTTAATTTTAGTCCTAATCACATTTTTTAGCGACGTGGCAAGTGATGACTGGGTGAAGTGGTTGACATGTCAGCAAACCATAGTGGAAAGGACAATTTCACCCTTAATGATAGAAAGGCTTGGCGAAATTACTGTTTTGCTCTTTTCTTCACCACCAGATCTCACACACCACCCCAACTTTCTTCTCTATTCACAACACCACCACCGCCATCCATATACTTCTTCCTGGATCTCTGTTCACAACACCACCACCTCAGATCTGACCTCTCCTTTCTTCTCCGGTCACACCACCACTATGCCTTTTTCGTCAGTGTCGTTTCTTCGATTCCTTAGTTTCCATTCACATGTTCTCAAGTTATTATTTTTGGGATTGTTTTGATTTGGAAAATAGATTGATGAAAAGGATGGTGAGATGATACAAGTGATGTTATTTTAAAAACTATTGTTATTGTTACTATTATTATTGTAGGTAGGGAAGAAGAAGAAAGCCGTTCATCACATCACACGCACCAACCTGTTCACGTGTTCTTCTCACTTTCGCTTCCAACCTTTCATCAGACGCACAAACCACCTCTTCTTCTCCGACCTCACCGAACCACAATTCTACGATTCTCTCACCCTTCTTCTCCGATTCTTTCACCCTTGTTTCAGAATTCGTTATGGTTAGCGACGGCGTGGTTGGATTTACCAACGAAGAAGTTAGTGTGGCAGCCTGATTTATGTGATGATGATGGAACAGTCGAAACCGCAACAACAGGTGCAACATGGGAGTGTGATGATGTAGGAAATTGGTTCGGTTCATTAAGGAAAAAGGAAGAAGAAAAAGATGATTTAAGAGAGGAAGAAGAAGGGCAAGAACGTCTTTTCCATGTTGGTTTGATTCATTAACGGCAATTTTGTCTATTCATGCCATTTTGTTTGAGTCAGCAATGTTATGACACAGTCCAGGCTGACACGTCGCTGGTTACCCTCCACCTCAGTAAAAAACGTAATTAAGACTAAAATAAAAATGATTAATATTTTCAATGACAAAATAGAACAATTAGTAAGTTCGTGGATGAAATTTCAAATGACCTTTAATTACAGCGATAAAATGCATATTTAAATCTACATTCAAAAACAATTTTAATATAAACTATTCAAACACAAACCACTTCTCACTCAACTTTTTTTTTATTAAAATTGATTTAGTCAAAATGAATTCTCTCCGAAACAGACGTCGGATATGTTGGCGACATAAAATTCCACTCTAGTTTTTTTGGGGAAAAATCCCACTCGATGTTATTGATGTCATTATTTATCTATTTATAGTATTATTATTTTTTGTAATAATTGTATCTTCTTTGGTGGATGGCACGATCTTCTTGCACGAGAAGTACTACATCGCAATCACTAGAAAGAATCTTAGCGACCAATCACATTCACGTAATAAGTTAGTTTGATAATTTTGTAAAAAAAAGTTAGTTTGTAAAAAAAGTTAGTTTGATAATATATAGGAAATGAAGTTTGAAATCATAGTTTAAAATCACTTGCTAATTAGTGTACCATATCTGATCGACAAATACTTAGTTGTAATGGATTTGGTGGTTGGTTTAGTTTGAAGGAATATATTTGGAATGGTAAAATGTCCACTCAATCCTCCATTAATAAAATAGATATAGATTAAATAAGTTTTTAGCCTTCATAAGAAAAACGGACATGTTTGAATTCCTATGAAATTTTTCGGTAGAGTTTTAGCCTCTGCTATATTTAAATATGTTTTTTTAGAGATATATTCAAATCTATTTAACTATCCTTGAATTTTTTAATAATATATATTAGACATATTAGGAACATCTCTTTGATTCATTTTCAGTCTTCAGAAAAAAGACATGTTTGGGTCATTGAAAAATTTCCAAGTTTAATGATAAGCAAACAAATTTAAATTTATCCCTAGTAAAAATGTTTCCTATTCCATTTTTAGTTTTTATAAAAAATTGACATGTTTGAGTCATTGAAAAATTTAAAAGTTTAATGATAATCAAACAAATTTAAATTTATCAAAGATTTAAACTTCACGATGGAAATCTTTATAAAGACGTAAACATGTCATTTTTACGAGGGTGTAAATATATAGCACTTGCTTCAAATAATTCATAAAAAAGTCTTGTAACAAGATAACATTTACGAGAGTGAGATATATTAGATAAGGTGAATAAATTAAAATATCATGCTGGCTTTGATAAATACGAATTAGGATAAAATATGACAATTCTATTTAAGAGGTAAAGAGAGAAACAGAGTAATAGTTTGCAAAAATACAAAAAGAGACAAAAAAAAAACTAAGATAGTAGAACATTAGTATGGTTCGTGAAATTCAGACAAGAGGAACACTTCTGATTATTGGTTAAAAGTTAGATGGATTCTACCAAATTATGTAATAATCGTATAAATTTGGTGGGATCTATGTGAATTTTAATCAATCAAATAGAGTGTGTTGAAAATAGTGTATTAAATCGTGTGTTGTTAGCATTTTTCTTCGGACAAAACCCCATCATAAACAAGAGAAAGAAATTGAAAAAAGTGGATAATTGATATTTTCATTTTTGAGATTGCTAAAAAACTTAACCAGTGGTAGTTAACTGCTGATATTTTTTGTTCCGCGGTAGTTAATTGCTAAAATGATATTTTTTTAAGTGTAGATCTGACGACAGTTAACTGTATATAAAAATAAATGTGTAATTTTATGGTGTTGTGGTGGAAAAACAAGTTTCAAAAAAGTCTTTACAACATGGTTGCATGAAAATAGTCCACCAACCGACCATCATAGCTTTAGACTATCCGACTCAATCTCGAGCTCCCTCCTAAAAGTCTATGTGTTCTACTCGTTCTTAACTGAAATTCCAAAAATACCACTGTGTGAGTTAATTCATGCTAGTGTAAAATCTGCGTGACTTAACTCACGTTAGTGTTAATATATGCGTGAATTAACTCACGTTAGTATTAATCTCTGCGTGAGGGGCATTATGAAAAATTTAGTTGGGAACGAACAAAATCAGTTGAGGGAAGGGCAAAATTTAAAGTCTACATGTGAGTCGCATTCGCATATAACAAAATTTTAAATAAGAGATCAATTTAAAATGAAAATTTACACTCATTCTTCTATAAAAAAATTATGCATTGAAAATCACAATAATCAATTATATGTATAACTTTATTCCTATAAAAATGTATAACTTTAAAAATATTACTTCCTCCGTTCTTTTTTAAGTGTTTTTTTAGGGTGATTTTTTCGTTCTTTTTTGACTGCCTTTTTTGTATTTTAAGGGTACAATTTGTCAATTATACCCTTTTATCAATTACTTTTATCTTTTTCAATAAAACTAGTCAATGCTATCTATTTAAAAAACTAAAGTTTGTTTTTTTTTAAACAAGGTTTTTTTTCTTGTTATTTTCAAATTTAAACAAAAGTTTGTTACAAACAATGGTTTCAAAAAGAGAAAAAATTATATAATTATGATGAATATCAATTGTTAAAAAATTTAAGTGCAAAGTAAAAGAACATATTTGAGAAAAGACAAATAAAAGACTCCAAAATGTTCAAAAAGAAGAAAAAATTGAAGACTCGTTAGAATTGCTGATGAGAGATGAAGAGGGAGCAATAGTAAGAACAAGATGACAATGAAGAAGAAGAAGTTTCATCAATATAATTTTTATATTGACTTAAAATAATTAAAAAGATGTGTACAATATTTAGAAAATTGACAATTGTTTGTTTTGAGAGAGAGCGCAAAAAAAAGAAGGAATTTGTTGGAGAAAAAAAATAGTAGATAATAATTGTTTGTTACAATAGAAAGATAACATATTAAATTTATTAGAAAGATAAAAGTGTGTGAATAAAATAGAGATTTATTGATGAATTAAAATGAGTGTATAATAGGAAGAAAATGTGCAAAAATATACTTCCCTATTTTGATGTTAATTTTCTAAAAAAACACTTAAAAATGAACGGATGGAATAATAAATAAGGTTAAACTTTTATGCCTCTCAAGAACAAGTTAAATATTTTTTAATAATCTAAAAACTATAATTAACCGAAGAGAAATACCAACAAGCTTGATAAGATGTTTAAAATATAAATTTTTTCTTAAACAATTTTTTTTCATCTGACAAGTGCCTTAAAAACAACTCTTATTACATAATTTTATTTTTATTTTTAAATCCTTATCAAGTAGTATACAACACTTAAAAACACTAGTTTAAAAACCCTTAATCAAAAGTATAAAATATATCTTTACCCCAACTTTACATAATGAATTCTAAATTTAAGAAATAGACACATTTTTAACAGAATTACTAAATGGAAACAAGAATGAAAACAAAAGGTGTGTGTAACTAGATGAAGTATTGATTAATTAATTAAGGGTTTAATTTTAATTAATTAGTTTTGGGTAGTTTCTTTCCCACATGCAAGGAAAGAAACCGTGGCGCGCGTGACCAATCGATCCTCTCTTTAATCTCATTCTTTTTCATTTCCTCTCCATTCGCATTCCCTTTCGCATTCTAACCTCTCCCCTTCCTTTCTTTCATCTTTTGCATGTTATCGGAGCTCCGGCTCCATTAACGGAGCCCCGGCTCAACAACCACATTTTTCAACACAACAAGAAAAACCGATCTCTGTTCTTTTCAATTTTTTTGAGATCTCGAAAATGTCGAAACCCTGGGGCAATATCGGAGCTTGGGCGGCCGATTCGGAGGCCGCCGAAGCTGAGGAACGCGAAGCGGAAGCTAAGTCAGCGGCCGCTCCGTCAGACAGCTTCCCTAGTCTCAAGGAAGCCGTGACTACCAAACCGAAGAAGAATAAGAAGATGTCGCTTTCTGAATTCACACGTGGCGGTTACTCCTCCGGTGGTGGCGCCGCTGATATCCCTCGTTTGACACCGGAGGAGATGCTTCGTCTTCCTACCGGTCCTAAGGAACGTTCTGCTGAGGAAATGCAGTTTAACCGTCTTGGCGGTGGTTTCTCTTCCTATGGCGGCGGTGGTGGTCGTGGAAGGGATCGTGAGGGAGCCTCTGGTGATGGTTCTTGGGGCGCTGGAAGAAGATCTTATGGTGGATTTGATGATGAACGTAGAGCGCCGAGTTCTAGGGTTTCGGAATTTGAATCGTCGAGGGCTGATGAGGTGGATAATTGGGCGTCAATGAAGAAGTCGCTTCCGTCGTTTGATTCCGGTCGTCAGAATCAGAATCAGAATCGATATGGTGGCAGTGGTGGTGGTGGTGGTGGTTTTGGTGGTGGTGAATCTAAGGCAGATGGAGTGGATAATTGGGCGGTTGGTAAGAAACCTCTTCCTGTTAGATCTTATGGCGGTTCTCGTGATTCTGGAATGGAACCAGATCGGTGGGGCAGAGGTTCTGCTGTGGAACCAGATCGGTGGGCTAGAGGAGCGCCGCGTGATACGGAGCAGCAACAGCAGCGTCCGAGGTTGGTTTTGGATCCAAGGAAAGGTGATAATAGTTCTGTAAATGAATCTCCGGTGGTGAAGACGAATAAGCCAAATCCATTTGGTGCGGCGAGGCCTAGGGAGGAAGTGTTGGCGGAGAAAGGATATGATTGGAAGAAGCTGGATTCTGAGATTGAGGCAAAAAAGACGAGTAGACCTACAAGTTCACATTCCAGCAGGCCTTCAAGCGCTCAGTCCAATCGCTCTGAGGGTCAAGATGGTGCGCTGAAACCGAGGCCAAAGGTGAATCCTTTTGGAGATGCCAAACCCAGGGAGGTTTTGCTTAGCGAGCGTGGTAAGGATTGGCGGAAGATGGATCTAGAATTGGAGCATCGCGCCGTTGATAGGTTAATTCTGATCTTATGCTTTTCTTTTTTTTCCTTCTTATTTATTCTGTCATTTAAATCAGAACTATTTAAGTTCCTTTTATGGTGTGTTCAATTAATTAGAGTCACGGGAGCATTAATAGTATAGGTGAATCAGATGGGCGAAACTTATCACACTGTATACATTTTGTTAATGTCTTAACTTTATAGCAGGAGTAATAGAGGAGTTTGAGTATTGTTATCGGTGATGGTTTCGTATTCTATCAGGGACATGTGTATTGGATGATTAAGCTCTTTGACGTCTTTTTGTTATTAGCTAAGTAAATGATTCCCGTGTGTATCCGAGAGCTAATTGGGGATGTGACATAGTGGTTAGCAAAACATAAGGAAGATTTTAGTTTGATTGATTGCTATAATTAAGAGGTTTCCAGTTATTGAGCTATTAAACACTTGTTGGATATGGAAGTCAGGTGCTTCGTCTCTTTGCAATGCTCATCAACTCTTTCGTCTTTTGCAATGCTCATTAAGTGTTATGTATGTTGGATATGGAAGTCAGGCACTTTTTCAATTATTTTGTAGATAGGTTGGTTATTTTAGCCAATTATTTTGCAGTCTTCACTTCTTCATATGGTTTTCTGTGTAATGCTTGCTAGATAGGTTGGTGACTGGATGGAATTTTTGTGTTGATGATTCTTTCTTGTCACCCTAAATTTTACAAAGCCCAGGTTGTAATTTGTCATAGGAATATAGGATAGTTGTGGCACTGAAGTACAAGCAAAGGGTTTCATATGTTTCAAGTACATACATAATACTTTAAGAGTGGCTGAGATTTTTGTTTCACAGTACTTGTGACCTAGTTTGTCTTTCCACTCTTTATGGTTTTACCATGTGAACTGGCTACATTAAAAAGCTTCACTGCTCAGTACTGTCTTAGTTTGTTAGTAGGTTATATATTAAGGTTAAAATTCTAAAATTTAAAATCTTAGCACAATACCCTGTGCATATAGGTGGGTTCAGTGTTGTCAAATATCTGCCATTGCGGATATAGGTGTCCGATTTTTGGAAAATCGTTATGCCCAATTTGTGAAGGATGACGGTGCCATGGCGCTGTTCTTGGATATGGCAGCTGGTATTTTGGATTTTGGCTCTGTGCCATGGTCCGCCATCGATAACATTGAATTTTTGGCGGCGCCATTTGAAAATTTCAAGGGTTGTACACAAGGTTGATAATTCTAGATTCAAAACATTTTTTCAGAGTGGAAAATGCTGAATTCAATTGCTGATTATCAATACTATGTTGATAAATCATACATGATATACATCTATGCGTTTTTAATCAAAACTTATATGAATTCAATTGAGCATAAAGTTTTCAAATATTTAGATTCGAGAGAATACAAATGGTTTCATTTTGTACAAAATTAATCAGCATAGCGTACATGGCAACAGCTCCCTATTTTAGAATGGTTACAATGAAAGGGTATATATAATTCACACTGTTGAAAGGTATTAAGTTGATTCTTTTTTACATCCAAGTGTTAATAATATAAACGTCTTATACCATTTAAATCATAGATCAAATTCCGAGAAGGCTAGAAAGAGGTAAACCATGGGGTACTTATTGAAATCAAATGTGAAGATAAAAAAGAGGTGGATAAGTTGTGGTTCATTATGAATGAAATTGGTCAGATAATTTAGTTATAGATAGGGAAAATAATCAAATACACAGATATGTTTGAGTTGAAGAGGCAAGGAAATGAAAGCAAGGGGTAGCGAGGCATGACTAGGGAGAAGACTAATCATTTATAATTTATAAATCTGGTAATAGAACAATTTTTATACGAAGTATTTTAAAATATATTATTGATTTGTTTAAAGGTAATTTCATGGCAATCACGATGGAATTGAATTCCTATAAGTATGTTATGCAACTAGGGGTTTTGTGGGAGAGTCCTAGATTACTTTGCAGTCATTTTTTTTTTTTTGGGGAGTTAGCATGTCATGGGTGCAAAGTTTCCACCGCCGTTTAGTGGTGACTAATCTCCGTCTCCGCACACAAAATGGGATCTCTCCTCCCAACCAAATTTTATTGTAACTTCTAAAGGGTTTCTATAAATGAAGTGATATTTGATATGAAATTTTCATCGGAACAAATATATCTGATCAATTTAGATTTCTTTCATCAACTGAATGGTTAAGTTAGTTAGTCAGAGAAGCATGTGAAATGGCTCCTTTTTGCTCTAAACTAGTAGAACAACTTTGTAAAGTAGAATATACCTACTTTTTGTATGTAGTGGATTATTTTTGGCGCATGAAAATATGAGGACAATTTTCATTTCTAGTTCCACAGGGGTGATAAAAAGGGAACCAATAATAATTATATTATGGTGATTTATGAAACTATTTATTGTGGTTAGTTTCGCAGGGGTGATAAAAAGGGAACTATTAATAATTATATTATGGTGATTTATGAAACTATTTATCGTGGTTATATTTTATGATAGAAATAAAGTCTTATAGTAGGATTACAGATGGATTATGAATCTCCTAGAAGATTGCTCGTGTACTAGTTAAGTGTTATCATGCCCATAAAAGGATTGATGTTTTAAAAAAATTTAGCTTATATTTTCAGTTGTTGAAATATTTTGTATTCATATGATGCCTGAGGGGGATATACTTAAACAACCATGTGTGCAACCCATACTCATGTTATTGTTGGGTCAACACAATAAAGTAGTGTTCCAATATCTTAGTGCAGGTTTATCTCTCACCTTTTATTCCCTCTGTTTCTGCTAAATTCAAGGATTTCCTCTTAGAGAATATGTTAGGTAAGCCAAATGGAATGGGTTCTGTTAGCTAAGTGCTTAGCGAATGAGTTAGAATTCCAATTCTAATGGAATTCGGAAGACATAGGCCATAAAAAGATCGGTAGAAGAGACTTATGCTATTCTGCTTGGTTGACAATTGGTTTTGGAGTGTTCTGAGTAAAACTTCTATTCATTCTTCATGACCTGGATTTATCTTTGGATTTATCCTTGGTTGACCTTGATTTATCTTGTCTGGTGCGAAGGATAATTTCTGGACAAGTATCTATCAAAATCCTTGATCATCAGCTACAATGATACTCCTTGTCTATGCATTTTTATCTTATGTCAGTCAGGGATTCTTTGACGATTGAAAAAGTTGATAGGGAAGACCTCTTGATTTTCATTTTCTGAAAGAATTGACATGAACAAAAAATTTTGGTTCTGTTAAGTCTTAATATTTTGGACTTTGGTAGATTTTCATTTTCTGAAAGAATTGACATGAACAAAAAAATTTGGTTTCGTTAAGTCTTAATATTTTGGACTTTGGTGTATACTAGCAGTACCAGTACTTGTCCTACTTATTTGGTAGGAATATATGTCGTAGGTTAGTTATTGTACCAAATTATCTATCAACCATTTTTTTAGATTACTTGTATTACGTTCTTCCTCTCTTTTCCTTTGTAACCCTTATCCTATATTTCCAATATCGAGATAGAGCTGTCTTCCACCTTCAGCAGGATCTATTGTTCTTACTGTACAAGACTATAGATTTATGCTTATTGCCCTTTCCTTTCCTTTTTAGAAGCCTGTAATATTGTTTGTTGTGACCTGGGGTCACATTTAAAACTCAGGGCAGCATCTCCCTTTGGCTGGTGTACAGCTGTTGGTGACCCTAGGATTGTTCTTGAAGATTGCAATCTAGTTTTGGCCAGGAAGTATGGGAAGCTGGAAGACATCCAGTAGGTGGCTCGCTGGCATTTTTGTTTGTGTGTGCTCTCTTAATTATCATGCACTATATTTTGGGAATTATGTTTCAGCCTTAAGGTCAACTCAAGTGGCCTGAATTCAATATGTTAGGTTGTATTTGGAAGTGGAGTCGTCTGGGGAGTTGACAAAGAAAGGTAGCAGTTGGACACAGATCTAACTAGTTTTATTCCAACCTCTTTTTAAATCTGTTTATGATTCAGTTCCTTTCACCTTCTCTATTCAGTTTTGACTTTGTTTTGGTTCTGTGGTTGTTAAGCTTTTGCTCGACTTGTTTGGCTCTGTCCTGAGATGCTATTTGATGCTTTGCAGTAGTTTCTCTATTCAGTAGTTTTTCACAGCGATTAGAATTTGCTACTCTTAGCTGCCAAAGGATTTGAGATTGATGATTTTGGTACAGATCTATTTGGGATTACTCTGCGGTAAGAGACTGATTCAAAGCTTAGAAATAAGTTTGGAGGTCAAGGGGACTCCAAAGGAGAAAATTCAAAGGTTTCTAGCAACTATCCAAACAGAACAGGGTGTATGTTTGATATTTAGGGGAAATACTAGTAGCCTTAAATACTTTGGTTGAGTTGGGTTATTTGTAATCCCTAGAGGGTGTAACAGCCAAATAGAGGCCAATTACTCTACTCCATAGCCGCTGTTATAGTTGCGTACTTGAAGGTCCTGTAGGTGCTTCATGAAACCCCATTGTGTTCCGTTTTTGAATACCAGGCGAATAGCGGCTGTTGCAGACGCTAAAGTGAAGATCATGTAAAAAGAACCTGAGATGCCCTCAACTTAGTTTCACTTCCTCTGTTTTTTCTTTTTGGTCATTTCACTATTAAACTAATTTGCATCATATTGGGATCGCATATTGGTAATTAACAATGAACTTTGATTATTAGTTATGAATAGCTTTAATTGTGTATTATTTTAGTTTTGTGCTTTTTTGCATATGATAGCATGGCATACATTTCTAGTATTGTTTCCCTTACCGTCAATGTAATGCCCATACTGCCACCTGTTATAGCGTTATGGGGGGTAGGCTATGCTCTGCTATCCACTCTTGACTACATAGATTTGTATGATGTTTGTGGGGTTTGCTATTTGTAACTAGCTTAATTTTGAAGGGAAATACTACATTACTAGGGTTTTAGTGTTAATTGCTTTGGGCTTGTTGTGGTAGTACTTTTTACCTAATTTCTAGTATAACAAATAGGAGTGCTATATTGTACTATTCAACTCTCATTCAAATTTTGTATATCGTCAGTTATCAGTCTTCCTTTTAATTTTTCGTTATTCAAGACCTATAATCCCAACAGGTAGATTGCTAATAGTTTTATTCAAGTGTTTTAAATATAGTTTCATTCAAGATTCTATATCATTTATCCCCAATAGTTTGGCTTTGATCAACCTCTTGCTATGTAAATGTGATCTGGTTCTTGTTTATATTCATTTTACTTGGCTGTGCACAGCATTGCAGCATAATTTGGGTTAATCAATTAGGTTTTACTTAATTTGTAAGTTATTGATCTTTAAAATATGTGTTACCTTGTTGACTTTGAAGTTACTTTTCAGGCCTGAGACCATGGAGGAAAAATTATTAAAAGAAGAAATTGATAATTTGAAGAAGCAACTTGAGAAGGAGTCTACAGTTAATTCAAATGAGGAATCTGCAGATGGTGCTGGTGGAGACCAAACTGGTACACGTGCAATGCTACTAGAGAAAGAAAGGGAGCTGGAACTAATTATTCGTGATTTGGA
>Ga0099826_10002723_pt1 | contig 11560 bp, 4 predicted proteins | sample Mtrugardesep15_FD_76830 | JGI IMG/M metagenome (GOLD analysis project Ga0099826, IMG submission 76830) | Root nodule microbial communities of legume samples collected from California, USA - M. trunc garden sep15 | ecosystem: Host-associated > Plants > Roots > Nodule | place: USA: California...
ACCTTCCCTAAATATAACTAACCCCCGAACCCAAATCTCTTTCAAACGGGTATTTCGAACTTTTCTTCCCCTTCCCCAAAAAATTAAAAAGTTCAGTCGTGAATAAAAATAGTGAGTCAAAGCCGGTCAAACGGCGATGGTCTCCCAAAAAATGACGCGACATAAAGTAACCAACCAATTGAGTTCAAGTGGTTGATAAATTCCATCAAAGACAAATTGTTCAAGAGAACTTGAGTTCGATTCCACACAAAAGTTGTGACATAAAATATTTTGGGAATGTTCAATTCAAAATAGTGTAAACCTTCTAACCCAAAGAACTTACAAATTGATTTACACTTATCCCACTCAAAAGCATTGTTAGAATTCTAACTCAGAACATTTGTGTATAAGGGCGATCAAACTCTTCGAGTTAGAATAATTTTATTTTGTTTGTACTAGTATAGTGTCTAACTTTCTTTATTGTTGTTTCTCGTGTGGTTTATTGGCTTGATGCATGCATCTTAACCTTTCAAAACTCGGTTTGAAACCTTGCATGGATGAGTATCATAATAAAAATGTTAAATAAGTTGTAGTATTAAATAAGTTGTAGTATTATTATTCAAAATTCGTTTTTAAGCTCTCTAATTTTTTTTGTTGGATCACAATGGGGGGAGTTTTGCATCCATGTTGAATTTGACTTAAAATTTGATGGATGAAGAACATTGTTGCTAAAAATATAAAAGATTTGTTTCAAATATATTTTGTGCTTCTAAAAGATTGTTGCTAAAAATATATGTTTCCAACAACTGATATCAGAGCAAAGTTTTGATCAAGGGAGGAATAGAAGCTATGCTACTCCATTTATTTCAAGAGAGGTTAATCATCATCTTATTTTTGTTTTCCAACAACTGACAACATATCAAAGTTCCGATCAAGAGAGGAATAGAAGTCACGCTACGCCATTTATTTCAAGAGAGGTTAGTTATTATCTCACTTGTGTTTTCTCTTTGATAGTGTTATGACAACTTTGAAGTTGGATGTTCCTTTATGATGGGAGGATGAACTTCTACTTATGGGAATGCACAAGTTCAAAAAACTTGGAGAATTTGTGAAGTCTAAAAGAGAAGCTAAAAAAGTTGAAAAGTACATATTTGGCATATATGGTTAGTCATGATAATGTTCTTTTTGAGGACGAAGTTGACAAAAAAGTGAAGACTTGTGAGACTTTAGATGAAGGGGTGATATGTTGTGTAAAATTGAGGTATTCATCCGACTCCCGTATCGAGTAACTAGACTTTTCACCCGTGTTGACGCACGGGTCATATACAATGTAAATGTAGTAGACAAGAAAAATTATATCGTACAGTCCCAATATTTGTCTGTCATAAGGACTATTTTAATTTGCAATTAACACATGTGTACCGCCTATTTTATAAACATAATGACTATTAGCCCAATTTATGTAGTAGCAATCCGGACAACCCATGATTGAACAAAAGCAAAAGCCTAAGCACTCGTTGTTGTGTAGTATTGCAGTTTGGTGGCTAACATTTAAATAAAACGCAATCTGCTTCACACCTTATCACCTATCTCAACCTGATTTCTAATTCAACCAGCAATAGTCATCATGATGGAAAATAAATTCACTGTTAAACAGGGTATATGTAGCAGTTGAGCATACAATACCCGAAGATAAATTCTTATCGAGCTTTCTTGTGTCACAAGAGTATAATGGACACAAATAATGAATCCTCTTTATTAACCTTTTCTGGTAAACTGTGGTGCTCAAGCACAAAGTAAAAACTGCTGTGAGTTAACAAAAGATAATTACAGGGTATGAGTCTCTCAATAAGAGACAACAAAAAGAAGGGAAAAATGCCCTCAGTTATTCAGTACATATCAAAATTGTTTCTAAGTAGCCTAAATAAAGAAAGAACCTCCTCAAGGGGCCATCAGACTCTGAATTGTGTAAGCAAAAGACTTTGCTCAGTCAACTCTAAGAAGCAATGTCCGCAGTGTCTCCATCACATTATACCCGGGATCAAGCTTGTGTTGCCAACCCTACAAATTATATATTCACCAATGCATCAAGTCAGTCACAACAGCTTTAATAATTACCAATGTAGATGGTTTGGTGCATGCGAAAAGAAAACATTCTAAAATCTAAATTATGCTTTCAGCCTTTCACCATTATTTTCCATGCATGTCAATCACAAAAATAAACATAAACTCTGTCAATACACAAATCCATAATTTAGAGGGAATTTTACAAAACTCATTTGTCATTGAAATCAATGACACATTATTGATCCAGTGATAATGTTATAATGGCTGGTACAAATGTCCAAAAGCATAGAGCATTGCGTCAAATTTTAAACCCAACACCTTCCTTGCCCAGGCAGAACCTACTTGCCTTCAACTTGCTCACTTAATGTCATGAACTCACAAAGTGCTGTATAAAAATATCGTACATTGAGCAAAGGATTAATACACTATTATTTTTCATTTCTACCTTGTCTTTCACTTTCCATTGATTAAGGTCCTACTGACACAAAGATAAATATAAGCATCAGTTCTAAAAGAAGTTAAATAAGAGCTATACAAACAACAATGAAATATGACAATCAACACAAAGCTTCATCGGTAAAATCATGAATGGTTTATCAATACACCCTCCGGTCACTAATATAAGCAAAAATAAATATTTTGGATTCATTCATTTAACGATGTACATGGTCTATAATAAAGACCAAATACATCATTAAATGAATGAATCTAAAATGTTGTTTTTTGCTTATAATAGTGACCGGAGGGTGTATATGTTAGTGATCATGTTATCTAATTGTTAATTTTTTTCTCCTAACTAAACATACTAAATAATTGAACCTTAAAATATAACACTGAAGTTGCAATTACTAAATAAAATTCAAAATATACACATGATCTCAAAATATAACACTGGAAGTTGTCATATATGTTAACAACATTATTATACCTATCGCACGGGGTCTGAAAGATCCATACTCTATTATTTGCTAACAAATGTTCTTTAAATCGTTATTAACATATATGACATTTATGTTTGCAATAAGACAATCAAATATATAGGGTAAACTAACAACACATTTCACCTATGTAGTCGACCACAATTACATAGGATACATTAGAAGCAACACATGTTGACACAATCCCATTCAGTCAAAGGTCTAATGTCATTAGAAAAAATCAGAATATATAAGAAAAAAAATTATACAAATTAAAACAGCAGAAGCTACATAAGAGAAAGTTAACAAACCTCAATTGAGTAAATGGGCTGGTTCAAAATTAGACAAATGAAAAGAGAATCCAGCGATTTTGAGTTGGAAAAGTTTATAGTTTTCCTATGCAGAAATGAAATCAACAGCTTTTTTTTCAAATGGGTAGGCTAAAAAAATCAGAGCTGAAATTGAAAAAAATTCAGATTCAATTGCTAGAACTGCTAAGAAAAATTATGACCTAATAGAAGAGGAATTCAAGATTCAATTGAGAGAAAGAGAACATGTTTAATCCTTCAGTTATGACCTCTGGTAGTAGAACATTTACCAGACCAGCAGGCCACAATAACTCAACCTATTCTATCTTGTAATGTCTCTCAGTTCACTAACAACAAAGATAAATATCCTATTCTATCAAAAGCAGGTAACTTAACATATGTAAACTCCAATAACTGATATTCTTTCATTCATAAACAATATTTTTTATAACAGAATTAAGCAAGTATTAATTAGTTTTTAGCCTGAGAAATTATTTTCGTACACTGCCTTGCAATAACTCCTCAACATAGGTGTACAACAGACACCTTGTGTTAATTTCAAGAATCTAAAATTGTAAAAAGGATTTCATTCTTATCTGCCTTTTTTTACTTTCTTTCATTGACTATCTAAATTCCTAGAAAGAACAACAAATTTTAATCTGGATTTGAATTGAATATACAACTCTTGACTCTTGTGAATGTGAACATAAAATTGCTTTTGCAAAATTTGTAAAGCACCTTCTACGACCATCCAATAAATAGATCCTATACTAATACCAAATTATAACAGAACTCTGCCAAAGGGAGTTTTATTTTAACAATGAACGACATGAGCAAGCAATAGAACACCAGCAGACACACTCATAATGAGAAACAACGACTTAAGTAAAAGCATTTTATTTTTATATTTAAGTTTCACACAGTTACAAACCTGAAGAGAGATAACAACACGGTTAGTGAACTCCTTCACGGAAGATGGTGCACTTGTAGGAATAGTTGAGTTTTAGCAACTCTCTCTAATGCTATTGTTGCTTCTTTGCAGTTACCTTATCTGGTCCGCTGTAGTGATCAACAATCTTCTTCAATTACTTCCTGTTAGGATATTAAGTTAGAAAATAGGAGATACCAACATATTTGCACATGAAGATAAATAAACACTAATAACAAATGCATTTTCCCGCTAGCACCCATAAAATACAACTATTCCAAAATAAATGCAGCAATACAACACTTATCTCAATGTACTTGTTACACAGGTTAACTAAAACAAAGTTATTGGAATTCAAGCCATAAGATTGTTAGTGAAGATAGTGTAGAACTAACAATATAGAAAAGAACGTTAATACGAAACGCACGCCGTAAACCATTGCAAGTTATGCCATTATATTATTGGGTTGTAATCCTCAATCATGGATAAGATTGGCAATAGAATGACATACCTCCCACTCTTCTTGACTTCGAATCCCCTCATATGTCATAAAAAATGGTTTCATTTTTTCTAGTGCATACCCAAGTGCAATTGGTTCTTTCTCATCAATAACTAGATTATCAAACTCCACCGCGTATTTTGGCTCAAATTCAATCTGCAGTAATCAAACAACAAAAACAGAAAAAACACAAACAAACAAATAAAACATATTAGTCTTTCTATAAAGCAAAAACTCACAACCCCCATTTAGTTCTGCAACTATTTTATCTAAAGCTCAAACTTTTCAAAACAAAAGTAACAAACGACCAATTGAGTAAATGGGTTGGTTCAAAATTTGACAAATGAAAAGAGTTGCAGCGAAAAATGATCCAAAAACATGCCTTAGTGCCTTGGTTTTCCATATACACCAGAATCTAGGAGCACCGAATAAACACGAATTGTCAATCATCAAACATGCTTCAATAGAATAATTGAGATCATGTGAATATATTTAAGCAATAATGTAAGTCCCTTTCAATATATAAAAAATTGAATTTGTCTCCAGAATTGAATCTACTTAAGATATGTGGACTGGTATGGAGGACCAGACCACATGGACTCTCATATACATTGACTATTCAACATGTACAACTCAGTTTGATCGTTCAGGTCATGTGAGCTCTATTTGCATTGCTCAGCTTGATCATTCATGTCACGTGAGCTCAACCTGCTTAGCTCAGCTTGAACGTTTAGGTCACATGAGCTCCATCTGTTCAGCATGCTCAACTCAGCTCTACCACTCAGCTCAGCTCTACCATTCAACATGCTCAGCTCAGCTCTACCCTTTAGCATGCTCAGCTCAGCTATACCTTTCAGCATGCCCATCTCAGCTCTACCATTCAGTATGCTCAGCTCAGCTCTACCACTCAGCTCTACCATTCAGCATGCTCAGCTCAGCTTTACCACTCAACTCTACCATTCAGTATGCTTAACTCAGCCCTACCCTTCAGCATGCCCAACTCAACTCTACTCTTCAGCATGCTCAGCTCAGCTCTACTCTTCCGTATGCTCAGCTCAGCTTTACCCTTCAACATGCCCAACTCAGCTACTCTTCAACATGTCAGCTAATCTTAGCTCTACCATTCAGCATGCTCAGCTCAACTCTACACTTTAGCATGCCCAACTCAGCTATACCCTTCAGCATGACCAGCTCAGTCTGACCCTTCAGTATGTCTAGCTCAACTCTACTCTTCAAGTCAACTAGAGCTCCACTTCTTCCTCATGTTAATGTCCAAGTGAAAGTTGTGATCCTCATAAGAAGTGTTTCATTGTGTGCCACACGTCCTGCAGAAACAAGTGACGTAAGTTGCACGTGCTCCAACTCCACGTGTCCTGTACGGAGGAGATGCACAAAGATTGTTAAGAAATTGTTGTGATGTGTGCAAGTTAGCATTTAAATAAGATCAATGGTTGATATGATAGTTGTGCCTAAAGATAGAGATCCAACGGTTAACATTGTTTTGGAGCCAATTTTTTAGATTTAGGGTGGGCTTGCATGTTTGCTAGGATTATATATGGATTATATATAAAGGATGTTAAGAAAAAAAAAGTAAAATTAATATAAATATAGAGTTAGTTTTAATTTTCTTCACCGCAACATCTCTAACAGGAATGAAACCATGCATTATAACTAGGTAGCTTTGACTACCAAAAAAATAGTTTAAATATTTTATTATATTTTATAATTAGAACTCTAATAGTGTGTGTGTGTATATGTGTGTGTATATATATATATTTAACTAGGTGGATTTTAGGGTGCGGGATTCATTGTCCCTCATCGGTTGAGCACAAAGAAATTACAGTTAGATGTAATCAATGGATTGTATTTGTTGAAAATAAAAATGAAAACATCTACATCTTTCCACACACAATTGTGTCTCATCTCTTCTCCTAACCCTGTTATTCTCTCTTACCATTTGTCCTCCATTATATTTCTTATAGTTCTACTGTGCAACGTTTCTTCTGATAATTTTCATGTTTTTGAAAATCACAAATTAGGGTTATCAAAGTCATTATATGATTGAATTTCATGACAATGTTGAACTCAACCACAAGTTTGAGCACGCGTGATCCAACAAAAAAAATATAATTATTAAAAGATGGCAAAACAAGAAAACTCAAACATGTTTTATTCCATGAACTTACTTTGTTCCCTTGAAGATTGAATCATACCCCAAGCAATGAACGTCATTGTTATTCAATGAATTCTGGTTATTTTCATAGTTATACAATTAAGGGGTGCTTCAGAGATCGTAGATCTATAATGATAAATGGTATACCAAGTGTGGTATGATTTTGGAAAAGGAGAATGCTAACTAGTGCTTTTTTAAGGGCACTGGTTAAGCAGCTAAAACAAGTAAGTTTTTAATAAAAAGTAGTATAATCATTATTCGGTCAAATGTACAATCTTAAGGTGAGCTTAACTCATTTGGTAGGGACAATGTATAAAATATGCAAGTTTCGGGGTTCAAACCTCGGCCACCACAACAACAAAAAAAGTACAATCTTACATTTCAAAGACAAAATTTCTATTTTTAGATTCCTTAACCATTGCCCTTAGGGCACTAGTTAGTAAGACCCTTTTGAAAATTGTGTAAAACATCATATTCTGAGAATTGAGAAAAAAATAATAATGAAGATTGGGGTGATGGAACGTAGGAGGAAGAAGAAGGGAAGAGGTAGGAGAGATTGTGAATAAGTAAAGATGCTTTCAATTTTTTTTTTGAATGAATTTGATCCATTGATTAAATCCAAACGTAATTTCTTTGTGGGTCCACTGATGAGGGATTTATTGATCTCTCACCCTAGAATCCATCATTTAACTAATACAAATGAGTTTAATTGTCAAACACTAGAAGAAATAAGAAATTCAAAAGATATCTACTTAGGGTCTCTTTGGTAAAAATAAAGTATAAGCTAGATGATAGCTGGAAAACTAGTTTATAGCTGATTACTTGATTACTGATAACTTATAACTTGTAGAAGAAAAGTTAACTTATTGTTGAAGTGACTAATAAATATAAAATGGATATATTTGTTTAATTTTTGATATAAATTATATATATAACTTTTTTAGTTAATGTATATATTTTTTAATATTTAAATTAATTTCAAATTATTTTCATCTCCAAAATGACAAATATACTTTAGGAATTAAATTGACATTTTTTTTATGTAGCAATTTTTTTGTTGAATTTTATTTAATTATACTTTCTTCTGTTCAAAAAAAAAAAAACCTCTACTTTCTACGCTATTTATTGAAAACTTTATATATATTACATGAATAAGAACAAGGTCGAAAAAGAAAAGTTAACAAGAAAATATGAAATTCATTGGGTAGTTTTTTAGGGTAATAATCACTCTGGTACTTGAATGGGTAATTAGTAGTTACAATAATCCCTTATTGTATCAAAATTTTAAAATAATTTTAATTGTGCATTTCGTTAGTCAAAATAGTCTCTGATGTTAAAATATTTCATTAATATTGTTGTATTAGTCCTTCAATATTCTTACTAATTGTCATATTAATCCTATAAGCACTTCTTTATTGCCATTTCGGTCCCTATATGTTAAGAGTTATTTTGAGTATTGAAAAATTATTTTAGCGTCAGAGACTATTTTGATTAAGGGAGTGAATAATTATGGACTATTTTATCATTTTAATACCTTGAGGGACTATTGTGACTAATCATTAAAAAAGTATAAAATTAAACTAATTAGATTAAAATTGAAAGAAAAAATGAAAAGCTATAAGTTAGGAGCTCAAAAGCTACTTGAAATAGTTTTTCAAAAAACGTTATAAGCTAATGTGAAAAGCTTTTTATCAAACACGTCTCATCTTATCAAAACAAACTTATATGCTAATACAATAAATTATAGTCGTTCGCTATTTTGTCTCAAATAGAACCAAAGTGTCGTAAAATACTCCCTTTAGTCGTATATATAACAAAAAATCTAATCAACAAAAATTGATATATATGGATCGAAATTCTGATGAGATACATACATAACTTGCGTTGAATCAATTTTTTAAAAAAATGCTAGCAACACACATTTTAACACATTATCTTTGATTGATTAAAATTTATATGGGTCTCGCTAAATCATGTGGGTCCCATATAAATTTGATAGGTTTCATGTGAATTTAAACGAATAAAAAAAATGTATTGAAAAGTGGATGATATAATGTGTAATAGAGTTGGATTAAAAATAAAAGAGAAATGCTAGCAACACATCTTCTAACCCACACTTTTCAACACACCCTGTTTGATTCGTAATTCACATGGATGCCACCAAATTTATATGGGATCCACCTAGTATGGTGGGACTCATGTGAATTTTAAACAAAAACAATACCTTGAAAAATGTGTTACAAAATGTGTTGTCAAATTGCTCGAAATAGAAAACGGTGATCATACTCTGAAGATCATAGTATCTCAAACAATAAATCTCAAACAAAACATACAAACAACAAAATTTCGTAACGTGAATTTGAATGTTTTTCTCTTTCTTCCATTTTTCATCTTAGTTACTATTTCTAACTCCAAACCCATAAAACTTTCTTCTACAAAAATGGCAGCTTGTGTATACACCGTTTCACAAAACGGAACAGGAGATTTTCAAACGGTGCAAGAAGCAATCGATGCTGTACCGCTCGGCAACTCTCGCCGGACTGTCATCCGTGTGTCTCCTGGAATATATAAGCAGCCGGTGTATGTTCCTAAAACGAAGAATTTCATCACTCTTGCTGGGTTGTGTCGTGAGGATACTGTGCTTACTTGGAATAATACTTCTGCTAAGATTGATCATCATCAAGTATGCTTCTTTTCTTTGTGTTTTGTTCATTTGGGGTAATGGGTTTGTTGCAAAATTGTTCATTTTTCATTCTTCATCTATGAAGCACCGACACAGACACTCATACATACACACCTACAGTAATTTGAGAAAATGACATAATTGAATGTAATCCAGTGTGTAGGTGCTAAAGAGATTTCTATCTAATGTTTCCTTCATTTGGGGCAGCGGCGGAGCCAGGATTATTATAAAGCCTGGGAAAAAAATTGCAACACGGGTTTACATAAGAAATTGCAAGCAAAATAATAAAAAAATCTAAAGAAATTGCCCAATTTATAGGAGTTTATATAAGAAATTCAGAGGGATTTACATAAGAAATTGCAAAAAAACTGGGCCAGAGCCCGGGCAACTGCCCAGGCTCGGAGGGACTTAGAACCGCTCCTGGTTTGGGGTATTGGGTATGCGACAAAATTGTTCATTTTTCATTTTCTATCCAATGTTTTCTTCATTTGTGGTAAAGGGTTTGTGACAAAATTGTTCATTTTGTATTCAATGTTTTCTGAGTAAACTCCCAAATTGGTAATTGAAATTGTAGGACAGCATCACTCTAGTTATGAATATCATCGATACTCCAAAATAATCCACGAAGTTGCAAAATTGAAATCAAATTGTCGCTTTGTTTGTAGGGACTAGAATGACATTAAGTTTATAATGTTTTTTGGTGATAAACCAAAGATATTCTCCGCGCACAACTGCAATGACTAATCCCCTCAAGGTAACTAAGATCCATTTCAGGGGTTGACCTCTTTCAACAAATGTTTTTTCATACGCATTGGTCAGGGATCAACCCATAGACAAAATGGTTAGAGATGTAATATTAACGATGAATTTGAAAATAAGTGAATTATGTTAAGAGACGTATTTGATGAAATATTCAGAATGAGGTACATATTTATTAACATTTTAGAATTCCATAGATCTTTTGGAATATTGATAATATGTGGACTAGGTTTATGCAGTCCTACAATTTGAAGACCAATTTGGGTATTTACTCGATGTTTTCTTCATTTGGGGTAATGGGTATGTGTAAAAAATGTTCATTTTGTTTTTAATGTTGCATCTATATGGTTTAGCTGGTATGTGTCAAAATGGTTCATGTCTTAATTTTTTTGGGGTTGTGGTGAATTTTTGTTGCAGCCTGCTAGGGTAATTGGAACTGGGACGTTTGGTTGTGGAAGTACCATTGTGGAAGGGGAGGACTTTATTGCTGAGAATATAACTTTTGAGAACTCTGCACCTGAGGTAATGCACGTGAAATATTAATGTTTCCAAATCCAATGTGTTTGCTCCTGCTAGTTCCTTTACCATCACTTGTTTACTCTGCTGAATGGTATTGGTTTGATAAACGTGCACAAGTGTGTGTTGGTAGAGAGAATCGATGTTGTAAAAAATGAGATTTTATCTAAGATCGGAAAGGGCTTCTTTCATAACTCGAGTATCGTTGTACGAATATAAGATCCTACTAATTGGGAAAATGTACACTATATTTACACATGCATAAAAATTATCATTGATGAAGAATATTACCTCTAAATTACAACATTAAACTAATTTCATAACATCTAAATCTTAGAATTGATTACTTGTAAGATTATGTGTTCATAAATACATATGCAATTTGTAGAGTTCCCTTCCCATTGGCAGTAGTTGACATGGTGATAGTTGGGATGTTGTTGACTTACTTACAAATGTAGCCTATGTTTAGTTCTGCGGCACGTTTACCAAAATCATGATGAAAAAACACGTTGACTTAAAAAGCTTAGTTTTGAAGTTTCAATAAAATTGCGGCGGAAATGGTTTGGTACGCGTGACCAGACATTTGTGCAGTATTTATATGAGAGAAGTGCAGTATTTATATGAGAGAATAATGGTAAATTTGGAACTTTTCCATAAATAGGGATTTGGATCTGTTGTCAGCCAGAGATCTGTGTGTAAATTCATTACATGGTTTTGGTATTGCAGCTGTA
>Ga0099826_10002725_pt1 | contig 11557 bp, 10 predicted proteins | sample Mtrugardesep15_FD_76830 | JGI IMG/M metagenome (GOLD analysis project Ga0099826, IMG submission 76830) | Root nodule microbial communities of legume samples collected from California, USA - M. trunc garden sep15 | ecosystem: Host-associated > Plants > Roots > Nodule | place: USA: California...
AAAATTCAACTTCCTAGCATACAACATGTCACATAGTTTAGGTATCATGGACACAGAGATAAAGAAATAGAAGTTAAAAAATTAAATTCAAGCAAGGTGATGAAATGGATGAATATCTAGTGTTATTTATAGAAAGGCGTGATTTGAATTAAGGAAAAAACTGTGTATGGGTTGACCAATAATGATGTATGGTACTGATTACTAGACACTAAAAGGAGCATAAGATACGTGATAAAGTTATGAGAATGTTGGCTAGGTTGAGTGGGACCATACATCAAGAATTAATGTATTAATCAGAAAGAAGAAAAAAAGAGTGGCATCTACTGATGACGAGACAGTAGAATCATGCCTAAAACTGATTGAACATCTATTGATAAAACACAATTGCATCATTTGATTCATGTAGCTCACCTCAGATTCTTGAGGTACAATAATGAATGTTAGAAATGACAATAGTTAATGGATGCTGTTTTTTTTTTGTATTAAGCATTAATGGATGCCGTTGAATGCATTGATGGAGAGAGATATTGTCTTCCCTTAGAGTTGGGTCAATTAACATAGGCATAAACTTTCAAATATATTTTTCAGTAAAAGATAGAGATATGTTAGTTTTCGTTTCCATGTTCATCAGGTTTACTTAATACCTCATCAGGATGAGCCCCCCACATGAAAACACGCAATCGAAATTGTGGAAGACCATAACACCCAGCTGCAACAATTCCCAATCTTGCTTGGTAATGCATGTGTACGAGACGACCTAAAGCATATCTTCCGAGTGAACCCTTGTCAAATCTCAATATGTCAACCACATTCTCCATTAAAACATACTTAGGCTTCAAATATGTCACTATGTCCATGAAAACTACTATCTGATGATTTCTTTCATCGTCCAATGGTGATTCCGTGTTTCTATAGCGATTATATCCACTGATTCCTTGACAAGGAGGACCTCCACAAACAACATCAACTTCACCCTGCAACAATTTTAAGCAACAATTCTAATTAAAATGCAAAAAACCCTAGAGATTTTATCAAATTTACACTATCAATATTACTACTTACAGGAAGGGGCAAGAGTTTTGATTGTATACCCTCTCTCACAAACTCCTGCAAGCTTTCCTTACAATTGCTGCAGGTAGAAATAAATAAGTATGGACGCACTAAAAATAGTTAATACTTAATATTATCAACCATTGAAAAGAATCAAGCTATATACCGTAAGTTTTCAATTGGTTCCCATGTATCTTCACTTTCATCGTAACCCTTCCAGTGTACCTACGAAAGAGATGCGTGGACATTATCAGAGATTCAATAGAGCAACATATGATTAGAAGATTAGACAGTAAACTAAAAAATTTTGCCATTAAAGTGTGGGGCTGGTGTACAAGAATCTGCAGCACTAACATTAAAATTTATTGAACATTAATAAAATCTGCTTGGTCCCTTGTGTTATGAGAATGTTATCTTAAAATTTACAAAAACAAAATGGATTTGAGTTTGGAAAAAGAAAGTTTGATTTTAGAGATGCCAAAACCTTTTATTCCATCACCGTTATTAACAAAAAACAGAAGTTAAAAAATCGCATGTTAACTTTCACTCATATTTATAATTAAGAAAATTAAAGTAAAACACAATTTATTAATAAAAAAATATTACAAAAATAAATAAATTCACGTAAAGATATTGCAATGACTGGATACTCAAAAGGGTTGGGCTTTAGATTTAATTTAATAGTGCAAAGGTCTATAATCCTAGTGCTCACTACCAAACACTTCATAAACAGATTTTCTCATTTAATCACACAAAACAAGGATAGTCGCATCATTTATTAATGTGGACAAAACTGTTCTCATGCTTATTTTGTTTAGTCTTTAAAATGAACTACACCATCTTCGTTTAAATCTCACTTGATTTTTCTTTTGTTTCTCTTTTACTGATGAAGGCAGGAAACAAAGCTTTTTCAAACGTGCGTGCCTTTTGATAACCCACAGTTGTCAGCCTCTAATTAGATAATTGTATAATCAAAGAATATATCTGAACTTGAAACAACGACAAATACTAATCACTTGAGGAAACATGAATATCACCCTATCTAAAAACATGCAAGCAACCATATCTGCAATGCTACTTCAAGAAGACTGAGGTTTTAATTATTTGGAAAAAAAATAGCCAAAAGTTGACCGAAATTAGATTTATTACCTTCAAATATAGACCATGTTTCCCTGTTTTACTGGGATCACCGTAGCATATATCAACAATCCTAGATACTTCAAAATCATCATCAGAACTATCATCATCATGAGCTTTAGAATTCACTTGCTTCTTTCCTCCTGAGTTCCTTGATCGTAATGGAGTTTTTTTTTTTGTGTCGCCAACATTATACCGTTTGCATAGCTTCTCCCACTCCTTCAATAGTTGCAGAAAGTCCTCTGCAGATTCATTTCTCACCTATACAATAGAAATCAGTAAATATTATATGGAATCAATCAGAAAATTTATCATCGAAATTTTTTGTAGAAGAGAGTCAGCACTTACATGTGTCTCTGGATGGTTTAGTTTTAAGCTTTTACTTGCACATCTATTACTATCAACAGCCCATCTCTGAGCAAAGAAGCAAACAATAGAAGATCAGTGTATCACAGATGATATTCAATGTAATTAGTGGATACGAATAATTTCAGTACAACTATAGAATCCATGTATAATACCGTGACAAGATTAACTGATGATATTTTGGCACCTAAGCACAGTCCAGTTGACATGCCACCACAGCCAGAATAAAGATCTAGTAATGCTAGTTCTGTTCTGTGCAACTCAGGATTAGGTAGACTCTTGGTAATAGTAGATGCCTCTGTTGAGCGACTCTCAAGAACAGCAGGTTGTGATAACTTGTTAATCTTAACAGCATCATCTAAGAAAATATATAGCCATCTTTTAGATATAAGTCTGTACAAAACAAGACATATTGATGAACTATGTCCGAGCATCTCAACTTGCATGTTTTAAATGATCACTGAAATTTCACTTTGTTAAAGGACGCTAATATTGAGCACTTAAGAAATGGTGAAATTTAAAAGTGTATCATATGACAAGGGAATAGATGATTTTTTAGCTAAAACTGGTGATCACTACAAAAAATTGAATTTTTGTGTTCGCCAAACAATCATAACAGCTGCAAGAAGCACATGTACAGAATTGTTTCATATTTCCAAAACCACTTGTTTTTCCGTGTCAACGCACTTCTGCCTCCCATTTCCTTTTCCCTATCTAGTGATAGATTAAACTAGGAAAAATTGGTATAGAAAAGAAGACCAAAAGCATCTTGGACTCCCGCATGACATACCTGTTGGTATTTTGCGGAATGTAGAGTAATCAACACAATATTCCATATCATAATAGAAGTCAGATGGTAAATTGGAAGTCAACTTCAGGCCAACCTGCAAGAAGTCACACACAGAAAAAAGAACTGGCAATTATTACATACAAAGACAGAAACATAAACCTCAAAATTGACAAGACAGCAGTCCCTCATCAGATGAAATTATGAGCGGGGAAAAAAACATCTTAACTGAGATCCATCATACCTTAGGTGCTCTATATCTAACATTGACTTTCTCTATTATAGAATCTATTAAGTTATCATTCATTATTGATGAATAGAATAAACGCTTCTTGTCATGATAATCACCTTCATCTTGGACAACCTGATAATAAATCGGAAGTAATAGTTATAAATTACAATGACATATATTTCAACATAACTAAATAAATACCATGATATACTCGGTACTCACTGTATCTTGAATTCTGTAAAACCATTGGACTCGGAAATACTTTCTGCTATCAGTTGTTTGGAAAAATTCAACAATCTTGCCAATATGTTTTTGTTCTCCTTCACCCTGTAAAAATTACATAGAATATGAGTATAACTATCTCTCATTGTGTTCACAGAATCACAAGATTTTAAGATACACAGATGTCACTGACATCTATATATTACTCTGCCAGTTCTTCATAGGACAGTAGAAAGGATATAACTAGCCATACTCTCAAGCAAGTTAAGGACTCTGCATACACCCTTAGTAATAAAGTCGATGAACATGAACACATAGCAGTATACTTTGATGAATTTAATGAGAGAAAAAAAATAGAAAAATGCATAGCAACCCCTGGTATCTATTTACTTTGTTTTGAACAGATCACGCTATGAAACTTTGAATCCAGAACCCTTGGAAAGATTCAAATAGAGTAATAGACCCTTTCATCTCCCAGCTAGTTAAATCACTTCCAAAAGTATAATACTAGATGTGAAAGTCTCCAGTTAGTCCACACCATTTTCAAAAATAAAAAAGAGAAGGTATTTTTTATAGAAAAAGTGACTAGGACAAATGATAGTGTGGAGATCTATGTTGTTAATAATGGTACTGTAGCAGGCAATAGTGGAATGAGGGTCTGGTGCAATGCTAGATGCAGGTGTGAAGTGTTTTTCTCTAGCAGATTTAGCAGCCACAAATAGCAGTGGAATAGTAGCTAAATTGCCATGTAGCCAAGGAAGTTAAAAATGAGATCCTACATAGAATCAGGAAGGGGAGTCAAGATCGTAAATCGCGGGATCATAACACAGGGTAAGATTGTACTGGGTCCATAAAACTCATATTCGTAGTTGTCCGCATTCTAATGTCTAGTGCTAAGCATGAAGGGTGTTGTTTATTAGGCCATCCAAATTGGTCCATGCTCTAGATGTCTACTCGTGGCAGTGGAGTGTGAAGAGATCCCACATTGACTAGAGATATGACCGAAATACAGCTTCAACAATCCTAACCTCTTGAGCTAACTTTCGGGTTAACTTAATTATAACCATTACTATTATTAAGTCCCTCATTATTGACTTTCTCTATTATGTCAGAAACACATCTCAGTGATAATATTTTCAGTATGGCAGATTCCATCAATACAACTTTCCGCAAATCTGCAGGCGCTGCTCCCACTCCTAGGCTGATTCGCTGGAATAATAACAACGTTCAGTGCATAATTTTGAATGTAGATGGCAGCTGTAACGGTGATCCCATTCGTGCAGGTTTTGGAGGTGTCCTTCGCAACCACTCAGGCACTTGCATAGCTGGTTTTTCAGGCTTCATCAGTCACTCTCAGGACATCCTGTTTGCGGAACTTACAGCTCTCTACCAAGGACTAAAGTTGGCTATTAGCTTCAATTTTGAGGAATTGGCTTGCTATTTGGATTCCCTTCTTACTGTCAACCTCATCAAGGAGGATTTAAATCAGTTTCATGGTTATGCTGTTCTTATCCAAAACATCAAAGACCTCATGAGTACTAGAAACTTCTCTCTTCTCCATTCGCTCAGAGAAGGCAATCAGTGTGCGGACTTTATGGCCAAGCTTGGAGCCTCGAATGATGTCGAGTTGTCTATTCACTCTTCCCCTCCGGAGGACCTACTGCCTCTGCTAAGGACGGATGAATTAGGAGCTTGTTTCCTAAGGCGCTAGCCTTGTTTTTTCTTTTGTCTATTTGTTTTTCTGTTTTTTTTTTTTTAGCCTTGTAACCAAAAGAGCTAACTTTCGGGATTGGATTAGGCCTAGCCCAAAATCTAAGAGTTAAAATACGTATTATGAATATGTGTGAACCGCATGACAGATGATTTGTATCATTGACCGAAGAGCCTGTTTTCCTATTAAGCTTGGCAGAATATAACAATAAAATGACCATTTTCTATTCCTCCTGAGTTACTATCCAAAGTATTAGTAGCAAGAGAGAGTGAGTGGAAACAAAGGAAGAGAGATGAGAAAATTGTAATCGGATAGACTACAATATGTAATGACCCTTATATTTATAATACTAGGTTGTCCACCTGCTTACTGGACAAAACCTGAGACCGAACAACCTTATGCTTCAAATCAAGACCAGAAAGCCAACTCAAGGCTATGAGTTTGTTCTGTTGGGTTAGCATCTCTTTGATATATTTGCATGCTAAAAGAGAAGTCAACTCCTCAGTATACTTCTTGAACTCCAGAAAATAGTCCACCAGTTTTTGCTTATCTTATTTGGGGCAGAAAATCTCTTGAAAAAAAGTATAAATGCAATCCTGATTGTCAGATTTTTCATATATTAATCAGAAAATCTAACTATTTCACGGTCTTTCAGTGGATGGATAATAAATGACCTAGTCCACCTATCAACTGAATTACAAGTAAGGCTAAGATGTATTATCCTTTGTATTCCATATAGCTGCTGCTTTTAGATTCTTTGGGCATGATTCGGTTAAATGTCCATCCTTTACCATTACTCCGAGACTAACTTCAAGTAGATACTTTCACTTCACAAAGTTCTATTCATCTCTGTCAAGCTTAATAATGGTGAGTTTGGAGGACATACTAACAAAATCGCTAATGGAACACCGAGAGAGAAAAAAATTCAACCCTCCAGCAGCCTTAGCCAGTCCTCTTTTGAAGCTTCTAGTAGGATTTTTACCATTTCTGAATGGAAGTGGCAGCTGCTGCAAGAGATTGCTCAAAATCCTAAGTGGCTCTTGATGCCATCTAGAAAGAGAGTGAGAAGAAATAGAGGGACATAAGAAGACTGTAATGGGATATATTACAATGTGTAGCGACCCTCATATTTATATTATTAGGTTAGGAGAGTAATACATAAGAAAGACATAATACTCAAGACTAAATCCTAATAGTGATTAATTTAAGAAATTACACTTTCTTGAAATCAATGTACATAATTTCCTAAAATAAGAAGAGAAGTAAAGAGATAGGAACTGTAATGTGATTAAGTCACACAGAGAAAATTTTGGAGTAGATGTGAAGGATGTGAAATAGGCATACATAGCCTTTGTTCAGAATTTACAAAATAATAATAATAATAATAATAATAATAATAATAATAATAATAATAATAATAATAATAATAATAATAATAATAATAATAATAATAATAATAATAATAGTTTGCAAAATGAAATTTAACTCGTGTCAATAGTTGATGCTCTGCACAAGTTCAGGTACAGTTGAAATGTTGTGGAAATACATGGAAGCAATATGGATTATATCAAAAAAAATTATGTAATAAGAGAAAAGGTTGATGTTACTAATTCAAATTTAAAAAAGTTAGTGATTACGGTTATTCCAGTTGCACTGTTAAATGTCCACAGTTCACCAACAACAGGTTTTGGATAGGTGACAAACAAACAGATAAAAAGAAAAATAGTATTATATCAGCAAAGTCAAAATTTTGAACTATGCACTTACTTTTATAAATGCACAATCGCCAACAGTGAAAATGCATTTCCCAATGATAGCTTGGGCATAATGGCATTTAACATTTATAATTGTCTCGTCTTCTTCATCCTCACTATCATATCAGCAAAGTCAAAAAGAAAAATAGAGTGAAAAAAATTAGAAAATTTATCAGCCGAGAAAGAGCATTGAAATCGCCACAATACAATTCATGAATAAGTTGCTACTTACTTTATTATGAACACATCTTTACAGTGTTTGTCCTGCAAGTTTCAACAGAAAAATCGGATAAAAAGAATGCGGAATACAATGTTTTTGAAATCAAAGAAACTAACAGATCTTTTCATTTCTTAAATGATGAACTCAAACATTGGCCAACTTGTTATGGGAAATGGTTATATTTTCTTTTTGGGCATTTTAGATACAGCGGAATGAAAAGCATACTAAAAAAATCAGGTCAACAACCTTCAATTTGTAACGCCATCCCCATCTTTTGCGAGCTTCATCATCAGGTATTGGATCACCAATGAATGAAGGAATGTTTCTCCCATACATACAGCCTTCCATTAAAGAAACAGATGATTTAAACTTCTTTTTTGCTGGCTTGCCTTTTAACATAGACGAGGCAAAATAATCAGAATTTGTTCCGCCATTTTCAAACCAGGTTGGGGATGTGATTTCGTCCAGAGACAGTGCTGAGCAGTTTATATCGTCCACTTCAGGAGAATGTTGTTCCACTGGTGAATCAGACAATTCAATGGAAATGGAATTCGCTTTTCTTTTATTGTTCTTTTGGTGAACTACTTTTGGGGTTCTTTTTTCTTGAGAAAAAAGTAATTGCGTGTTCTCAATCCCATTTGAAGACCTAGTTCTTCGCAGCTGCGTGATTCAAGAATCAGTAGACAGAAAATTCTTATCATAGAATATGAAAAGAAAGAAAAAAACCATCACAGGTATGTCAACAATGCAGTACATTGTAGCAATGTGTTATTGCATATAATAATACTAGTAAAAAATATGATACAGACAAAAAAAATTGAAAGTAGTCTAGGTTGAGGATGAACTAAAGTAACAGCACGATAAGAATCAAATACACTTTAAAAGCAACAACAACAACAACAACAACAATAATAATAATAATAATAACAATAATAATAATAATAATAATAATAATAATAATAATAATAATAATAATAAAGTATCTTAAGTACAACACAGCTGTTAAAGACTGCAAGGACATTTGATATGCCAGGACGCAGGTTCGTATCCGCATATCCCCATTTCTCAACACTTAGTTTTGAGTGAGTTTGGCAGCTAGGCTCTTTAGAACCAAACAATAACAATAAAGTTGTACATGGCTTGGGGAAGCAACTTAATTTATAGAAATAAGCTTGAAATTGTTTTTTTGTAATGAATTATAGTTTTTTATTTTTTTAAATTATAGAGTTTAATAAGCTTGATATTTGATCACAATATTTATATTTTATTTGACGATAAATTATCCATTAATAAATTAGAGTTTAATTTTTTTTTAAGTTGGCACAAAATAGAGTTGTAGAGGGAAAGAATAGATCTTTAAATTATCAATTTATTGTAAAGATCCGTTCTTTCTCTCTATGACTCCATTTTGTATCAATTAATTTTTTTGTATCAATTAATTTTTTCACAAGTAAATATCCATTATTAAATTAGAGTTTAATAACTACGCACTAATGTAATGAATTATAGAGAGATGGAATCATATTATATCCTAACAATGTCAGCAATGTTATATTATTATTATTAGGTTCATGCTAATAAGTGCCCTTAGGAAAGTGACCGATGGGACTTGACCTCTCAAATTAGTCTGTCTAAGGACCGGATACCAAGTTTTCAAAACAAAAATAAAACAGGAACTTTTTATTAAAAATATTAACAATTTTTAAACTTTAAAAAGTTAATACACACATTTCAAAAGAATATTACTATATTTGTTTTTTTTTTGAAAGGAATATTGCTATATTTGTTCCTTAACTCATTCTACTCATTAGCATTTTTCCTTCTTTCTTTTTTTTGACAGAATAATATTACCATAAGTATCTAAGCAGTGAACCTAACTAAATACCAAAAAAAAGAACATTTTGCAATAAATGGAAACAAAACTGATATCAAAACGTTTATTTTTTTGGTTACAATATAAAAACGTTTATAGTAAAAAATTGTTTTTTTCCTTGACCAAAAATAAAATCAAATAAAATCCGAAAAATAATTTTTATGTAAAAATAAATTGTCCATTTTAACATAATTATCAAATTTTCGGTCAAAAAGAAATATAATTATCCAATTTTAACGTAATTATCAATTTTTTGGTCAAAAAAATAATAATTATCCAACAAAATCTCTCTAGGAGGTAACTTGTGTAATTAATTACATTTCCAAAAAAAAAAATTACAAATTTCAAGTCATAATTCTTCAGTCAAAAAATTGCACCAAAAAAAAGTCATAATCTTTTACAAATTTTCAAGACATGGTAATTCTCAAACTAAAGAATCAATGGAGATTACACTTATGGAAATTAATAAAATCGTAAAAATGAAAAGAATGAAGATAATTCTGGTGAAACAAAGAAGCGAGAGAGAAAGATAATTGAGTAACACACCTTAACAGAACGGGAAGAAGAGCCTCTTCCGTCAGATTCACCTGATAACCTCGGCGACCTTCTTCGATTCTCCTCGGACAATTTCATCTCAGAAACCCTACCTTTCTTCCTTCCAAATTTCCCGTTAGAACGTACATTGCCGTCAATTACATCGGAAGGAGCCGATTTCACCACCGGAGATCGTTGGGAGTCGTCTGCATGCTCTGCCTGAAGTACCTCCGGCGGCGGTTCCTCCGTCATTGCGACGGCGACGGAGAAGTTGATAATTGGATCGGGTTAGGTAGAATTTTCGAAGAGAGAGAGGTTTAGTTTTAGATTTTGGGATCTAAATCTTGGAGAGGTTTTGCTTTTTTTTTTTTGTGCTGACCGTTTCAGAGTGTGAAGTGATTTAGTTAATCAATGTGTTGTGTTGCATTGGGAAATGTAATTTTTGTGAGGTGAAAAGGAAACTGCAAACAATAGTGGTAGATTTTTAGTTTCACTGCGAATCTAATCTAATTTAAGTAAACAACACAGTAACCAAAAAAAACAACAAGCACTTTCAGTTTTGATTAGGTGGTTATCACTGCACCACTTAGGGTTTTTTTCGACTTTTCCTCAAAAAAAAAAAAATTAGTGTATAGTATACAAAAGAAAAAATTCAAAGTGAGTAAAGTAAAGTTGCACCCAAATATTCCCGCCCAAAAACCAATGGCCCACATAGTCACATTGATGTTATTTATTTATGGACACAAATACCCCTATAAGTTGAATTTTTTTCTTGTACAACCCCATAAGTTGAATTTAAATAAAGTATAAAAAATAAAAAAGCTCTATAAAAATAAAAGAAAATAGTAACAAGTGTCATTGATGAAGTTTAAAGTAACAATTTCATTTTGAAAATTGTGTATATTAAAAGATTTTTTTTAAGGAAACTTATTGTAAGATTAAAAAACAATTATTTTCACATGGAATTTAGCAATTATTTTCTTTTTTGAATCATTAACAAGTACTATCTCCGTCGTTAAATATAAGACTTTTTTGAGAAAATTTTTTGTCTCTTATTGTAAAAACCTTTTGATATTTTCAAATACATTAATTAATTTTTTACTAACATACCCCTATTTATTTTTTTATTTTTTTCAATCAACATTAAATCCTATGTTGGAAACATAAATTAACTCTCTTTTTTAAAGGATAAAATTGTAAAAACAATACTCATTACAAACAAATTTATTACCATTATCAATTTTCTTAATTCTCGTTATTTTTTCAAAAGCGTCATATAATTAGGGACGGAGGTAATATCATTTAAGCACTTAAAAAACAAATATGAAATTTCGATCAACAATTTATAACATTGTATATCATTGAGTGTTGATATTGATTCTCATGAGATAGAATAAGCATGAGATAGAATAATGGGTCATGTTATGTTAACTTGTGTCTTAGGGCACAAATTAAAGAACTTAAAATAGAATTAAGTAATAAATTTTAGACAAATGTTAACTTGTGTCTAAAAGGACATATGTTAAGAAATTCATTATAGAAATATACGCATCAAAATTTGTGCATTCAACTTCTTAAAAATTAAAATGTTATGTTTTCCTGTACCAAAAAAAATGTTATGTTTTCCAACGCTAAGTTGTTTTTTTTTTTTGTTTCTTAACATATGTCCTT
>Ga0099826_10002726_pt1 | contig 11556 bp, 9 predicted proteins | sample Mtrugardesep15_FD_76830 | JGI IMG/M metagenome (GOLD analysis project Ga0099826, IMG submission 76830) | Root nodule microbial communities of legume samples collected from California, USA - M. trunc garden sep15 | ecosystem: Host-associated > Plants > Roots > Nodule | place: USA: California...
GCTCTCTTTTCTCAACTTCAAGGAAAGGAAATAATTAGACTAATCCTTTCAAAAATAAACAAATAATTAGACTAATACTATACTTACTACTAGCTTCCTTCGATATTATGCGATCCGTTTAACTCTCTCATGTACATCGATGAATAATACATAATTTGATCTTAAATAAAAATTTGATATTTTATAAATTTTTATCAGAGATGATCCAACTATATTTTATATGTTATAATTTATTTTTGTATATTAGTAGTAAAAATTATGGTCAAATGATATTATATGAATAGTCTATATTTTTAAATTAGATCATTTGAAATGAGACTTAAAATTGTAACATCATGTTAACTCATCACATTTTTTTAGATATTTTTAAAAAATTTATGAAAAGTTGTGTATTCAATACATTGAATACCGTGGTTGTGACTCAATAACTTTTCAAAAAACTTTAATACCAACTTAAATATCGTGGTTTGACGTAACATAACCTCTTAAATTAAACCAACTTGTGAGTTGAGATCATCTCCACTTATAAACGAGTTTTCCTCAAAATTTAAGAATTAAATTGAGCACTTATATTCGCTAAAAAAATCTCATCTTCTAGATATTTTCTCCATTTCTTTTCATCATTCACACGCTCCACAAACACTTTTCTTATTGTTTTCCTCTCTCTTTCTGTGTCCACTTCATGTGTCTCAGTCTCACTTGAGGTTGAGGTATCATTTAGCATCATATCTTTTGATACTCTTTCGTGGCCAAACAACTACATTCCTTCAAATATCTTCACGTATGCTTCCAAATCCGGATTCTCTTTTTCCTTTTTTAATAATCTCTTTCTTCACCGTTTCTTCAATTATTCAACTTCAACTTGCTACTGCCACTTTTCTCTCATTTGGGTTGTTTTTTATTCTTCATCATTTTCATTCATTTTATACTATATAAAGTTTCCATTTTGTGCCAATTTTATTAATGGGCTAGTTGGGCTAGTTTAAAAAAAATTTCATTTTTTTCTTACTTGAATTGCTTTTTGTTCAGGATCATTTTGAAGTATACTATATAAAGTTTGTATTTGTGTCACAATTTGATTAATGGGCCAGTGTTAATTTTGTGTTCTCTCTTACTTGGATTGCTTTTTGTTCATGATCATTTTGAAGTATACTATATAAAGTTTAGATTTTTGTGACAATTCGATTAATGGGCTAGTGTTAATTTTTCATTTTTGTGTTATAGGAGAAAGATAAAGATTTAAAAAATGGGTTCTAAAGTAGAGACTAATGGTGGTTCTTTAGTTTCTGCTAAAGTTCCAGCTGTGGCTAATCCATTGGCTGAAAAACCTGATGAGATTGCTTCTAACATCAGTTACCATGCTCAGTATAGTCCTCACTTTTCACCTTTCAAGTTTGAGCTTGAACAAGCTTATTATGCAACTGCTGAGAGTGTTCGTGATCGTCTCGTTCAGGTATATGATGAATTGATGATACATTTACTTTGAATTGGGATCTCTATGTTTGTGTTTTATAGTTTTTGAATAATCATTTGTGTCAATGGTGTTTCATTCATATATAAGTGCCCTTTTGCTGTAGGAATATGCGTACATTTCACTTTCATGGTATTGTTATAGCTATAATGGTCATTGTTGATGTTTTTTACCTGATATGTTTGGATAAAAAAAATTAATTAAGTGCTTATGTATAAGCTACTCTATAACAATAGATAAAATAAAGTCAAACCATATTCATATAAGCTAAAAGCTGTTTTCATAAGCTATCTTGGAGAGCTTATGAAAATAAGCTGAAAATAAGCTGAAAACAGTTAATGATATGTCATAAGTTGTTTCCATAAGCTCTCCCAAACTGTCTCACAAGTACACCAGTAGATAAAATCAAATTAGTGAATCCAAACAGACCCACAATAGCAATTGAATTGATTGAGGATCAAGTTACTTTAAATACTTTTTTTTTTATGACAGTAAGTTGTAGGACAACAAAATGATCATACCAACAATTTGACTGGGTCAGTGTAGTGTGCTTGTGAAATTGTGAACCTTTTTCCTTTTTTGCTTTTTTATGTGAGGGTTAAATTTTGTAACTTGGGTTAAACTGAACTTCAGTCGCATTAACTTGGATTTGTGCAAGTTGCGATTCGTATTTTGGGAACATAGTTGAGATTAAGAATTTAAAAGTAATTAACTAAGGGTAATGAAATTGTAATACATAAATTCAATAAGATTGTTTTTCATATTTTGTATACGTAGTGAGTGTTCTTTCCTCGCATTTGGTTTGAGTCCTAGGTTTAGTATACTTGTATTGTTTGTTTGGATAGGACTAATGCTGTTATTTTACGTTGATGATAATTATTTCAGCAATGGAATGAAACATACTTACATTTTCACAAAGTTGATCCCAAGCAAACTTACTACTTATCAATGGAGTTCCTTCAAGGTCGAGCCTTGACCAATGCTATTGGAAATTTAAATATTCAAGATGCATATGCTGATGCTTTGCGCAAGTTCGGACTTAAACTTGAAGAAATAACTGAGCAGGTAATAAAAAGTTGCAACTGTTCTTCAATCTCTCTTCTTTAGTACTGGTTGAGTCTATCAGAATAATAGTAATAAATTCAACTTCCATCGCTCACAATGAAAGCTTCCTTTATAAATCTAGGTTACTTCATATCTATGGTTGGTTTTGATGTCCAGCATATAAAACAGGATTGCTGAACCTTTTAACATGAATCTTTGCAGGAAAAGGATGCAGCACTAGGAAATGGTGGTCTTGGTCGGCTTGCTTCTTGCTTTCTGGATTCCATGGCAACACTTAATTTACCTGCTTGGGGGTATGGTTTGAGGTACCGGTACGGACTATTTAAACAGATAATCGCAAAAGAAGGTCAGGAGGAAGTTGCTGAGGACTGGCTCGAGGTTTGATTTTATAGTATTCCTTCTTTTGAATCCATGAAAGCGTATGGCATATTTACTGTACACTGATGCATATAATCAAATGAAAACCAAACAGAAGTTTAGCCCTTGGGAAATTGTGAGGCACGACATTTTGTACCCGATCAGATTCTTTGGCCAGGTCGAGGTTAACCCTAATGGAAGGTAAGTGTAAATGTAATGAGTTACTTGTGAAAATTAGTTTTACACTGCTTTGCTACATGGCTTTTCTATGATAGTGAAAGCCAGCAGTATAAAAGTACTTATAGTTTGGTGTGTATGCCAGCCGAAAATGGATTGGCGGAGAAGTTATGCAAGCACTAGCTTATGATGTGCCAATTCCTGGATACCAAACCAAGAACACCATCAGTCTTCGCCTCTGGGAAGCGAAAGCTTGCGCTGATGATTTTGATTTATTTTTATTCAATGATGGACAACTTGAATCTGCTTCAGTGCTTCACTCACGAGCTCAACAGGTCTGTATCAGTGAATAATGAATCTTGTTCAGGAATAACCAGTTTATTGTCAAAGACCATCTGTTATTATATTTATAAAATAAAATACATAGAGATAAACATGTCTACTCCATTATAAGATTTCAGAACAAATCCTATTGAATTTTGTTGTATCCTCGATCTTGATTATCACCTCTCCCTGTAAAGAATCAAACATTAAGTTCCGTGAAGCAGTTTCATATTAAAAAATTTGTTTTGTAGATTTGTTCGGTTTTGTATCCTGGGGATGCCACAGAAGGGGGAAAACTTTTACGCCTGAAGCAGCAGTACTTTCTCTGCAGTGCATCACTCCAAGTAAGTTAAATTCTGGATTCAATGGCGTGGATAGTTGTATATTTTGCTTAACTAATTATTCTGAATGTTGTGCTCTCATCTTCGACCAATTCAATGGCGTGGATAGTTGTATATTTTGCTTAACTAATTATTCTGAATGTTGTGCTCTCATCTTCGACCAATTACAGGACATCATTTCCCGGTTCAAGGAGAGGAGGCAGGGACCTTGGAACTGGTCCGAGTTTCCGACGAAGGTTGCTGTACAATTGAATGATACCCACCCGACCCTTTCAATACCAGAGTTGATGCGTTTACTTATGGATGAAGAAGGGCTTGGATGGGATGAAGCATGGGAGGTTACATCAAAGTCAGTAAATTGCAGAACTTGTTGCGTTGTGTGGAATAGTTTTTTTTTACCATTTTCTTTCTTTCTAGACTGGTTTGTTTTTTTGTAGCATATTACTGTATTCCTTATTGCTAAAATATAATGCTATATCTTAACCAGGACAATTGCTTACACTAATCACACTGTCCTCCCCGAAGCACTGGAGAAATGGTCTCAGTCTGTAATGTGGAAACTGCTTCCTCGTCACATGGAAATCATAGAAGAAATTGATAAAAGAGTAGGTTGCTTGTTTTTCCTTGTTTCTCTTCAATAAACTCAGTGACCGGTGTACTGACATATTCATTGTGTAAATCTTAAAATGCATGCAGTTCACTACAATGATAAGTAAAACCCGACTGGATCTTGAGAGTGAACTTTCCAACATGCGTATTTTGGACAATAATCCCCAGAAGCCAGTTGTTCGGATGGCAAATTTGTGTGTGGTTTCTGCTCATACTGTAAGTGATACACTTATTTAAATCTCATCCATCTTACCCTATTGGTGTCTTCTGTCCTCTAATTTCTCCAAATACACGTATAAGGTTGATTGATCAATGTAACTGACACCATCTAGTTTTTTAATGGTTGATTTTCTTTCTCTCTGTAACCCTCTTTATATTATTTGTGAAATTGATTTCAATCGAAACTTATTTACTTCATGTTGGGCCGTCTATTATAGGTGAATGGAGTTGCCCAGTTACACAGTGATATATTGAAGTCAGAATTATTTGCAAATTATGTTTCAATATGGCCAACAAAGTTCCAAAATAAAACTAATGGCATTACACCTCGAAGATGGATCAATTTTTGCAGTCCTGAGCTAAGCCAAATAATCACTAAGTGGTTAAAAACTGATAAGTGGGTAACCGATCTTGACTTATTAACAGGTCTTCGAGAGGTGAGTACCTGGATGCTTCTGTACATGTAACTGAATCCTATTATTGCAACATTTTAACATTTGATTCCTGGTGTTTTTCCCCCGCAGTTTGCTGACAATGAAGATCTGCAAGCAGAGTGGTTGTCTGCAAAGTTGGCTAATAAGCAGCGCTTGGCACAGTACGTTCTGAAGGTGACAGGGGAGAGCATTGACCCTGATAGTCTATTTGACATTCAAGTCAAGCGTATCCACGAGTACAAGAGGCAGCTACTAAACATTCTTTATGTGATCTATAGATATAAAAAGTTGAAGGTATGAGAAACAGCCCACCGCATGATAGAGTGCTCTTTTGAAATTCTTTGTTGAAATTTAATAATACCTCCGTCCTTGAATATAGGATGATAATTTCATTTGCTTTAATCTAGATGTTACTACTTTTAGAAAAATTCAGACCTTCAAAGATTTTAGCATTGCCACATTAGCACTCTCAATATCCCTGTCACCAAATTAGTCCATTAAAAAATGAAGAGTTTCCATATCAATCCTTAAAATAATGTTTCACCATATTAGTCTCTCAAAAGTTCAAAATTGACACCAAATTCATCCATGTCAGTACCATTACTTAGTACCTCTAAATAAATTTGGTGAAAAATACTTTGAAGGACTAATATAGGGACACTTAAATCTTTGAAAGACTACCTTGGTGACAAAAGTCACTTGAGAACTACATGACTGCACCCTAATCTATAGAGAAACCATTTGAAGGATTACTCTTTTTTTTTAAAATCCCAGCATTATATGAAAAATATGACTATACTAAATATTTTTCTTGCAACTGTAACAATATAGGAGATGAGCCCTGAAGAACGGAAAAGTACAACTGCACGCACTGTCATGATTGGAGGAAAGGCATTTGCAACTTACACAAATGCTAAACGGATAGTCAAGCTGGTCAATGATGTTGGTGCTGTTGTAAACAGTGATCCTGAGGTCAATAGCTACTTGAAGGTAACTTCATTTTGCACAACTTTTTAGATTCCAGTAGTGCCTTTGCTTTTAGAAAGTTGAAAAATTTAGTTACAAAGTGCCTTGTTCATAAATTGTCATACCTGGTGGTGGTGCATACAGTGATTGTGATTATATGTTTATTAAGGAACAAATTGTAATGAAACTTGTTCAAACCTTTTTTAGGTTGTGTTTGTGCCAAATTACAATGTATCAGTGGCGGAGGTGCTTATCCCAGGAAGTGAGCTATCCCAACATATTAGTACTGCAGGCATGGAAGCAAGTGGCACAAGCAACATGAAATTTGCTTTGAATGGGTGCCTTATTATAGGTACTTTAGATGGAGCTAATGTGGAAATCAGGGAGGAGATCGGCGAGGAGAATTTTTTCCTCTTTGGTGCAACAGCGGATGATGTCCCTCGACTGAGGAAGGAAAGAGAGAATGGACTGGTATGTACTTGCATTCATTCAAAGTACATATGCAGAAAATAATAAGTTTTTTTTATTTCAATTTAAAAAGCTCTTTTAGAAAGCTCAAAGCTGCAAAAAAAATAAAAATAATAATAAGCTAATAGAAATGTACACCAAGTTCCTTGAACTTTAGGATCTGATTGGCCTGCAAAATTATTCTGTTTTTGCATTTAGTTACTAAAAATCTCATTTTTTTCCCTGTTTTCAAAATTTTATATAGGGAACAATGAATATATTTTGATAACCATAATACTTTTTAATAAAAGTAGGGAATAAAAACCATAATACTTTTTAATTAAAAATAAAAACAGAACATTTTCAATAACCAAACAAGCTCTAAGGGTCAGTTTAATTCCCATGTTTTCCTTTTTCACTTTCACTTCAACTAATAAACATAAAATAATATAGATCTAATATTTCTTTACCATTTTCTTTTACAATTTTTTAAAACGAATCTAGTATTTTAAGATGTTTAACCATTGTTTCTGAAAATGCATTATTCCTAGCTTTCCTTCCATTATCTCTATCACAATGTTCACTACATGAATCGTCCATCTGCTTCTTAGCAATTTAAAATGAACACAAATTTTAGAAAATAAAAACCGAAAAATATTTTTAGGAAGTAAATAGGCCCTAAAATTTTCACAATGATTGTTCTGTTAACATTTTCATTTTTTGTGATTTGAAGTTCAAACCGGATCCTCGATTTGAAGAGGCAAAGAAGTTTATTAGGAGTGGGGTGTTTGGAAGCTATGACTACAACCCATTGCTTGATTCATTGGAAGGAAATTCTGGTTATGGTCGTGGTGATTACTTTCTTGTTGGTTATGACTTCCCAAGCTACGTGGATGCTCAGGAAAAAGTAGACGAAGCATATCGGTAAGACTCAATCTCTCACATTTTCTCCTTTTAGTTTCCCCCTAGCTGTTTATTATCGTTAAAGTCAGTTTAGAATTTTCATCCACCGTAGAGTGGCAAAGTTGATTTCTTCACCTATCAGGCGTTATTTTAGTAAAACTCTAGGTGTATGGTGACATTGAATCAAAATTGATTTTACCTTCCAGTCTTGATTTGACTAGAAGTGATAGAAAGTAGTTTTTCCATTTGATTGAAATTTACACCAAGTTTTATATCGCATCTAATTTTTAAAGTAAAAATGTCCAAGCAAATCATTTCCAAACCATTTTACAAATTCAAGTTCATTTAAAATCATGATTAGCAAACATTCATCCACCAATTAAATCAAACACTTGTTGCAAAAGTAACAGCTAAACCTGTCACTTTGTCGAAACAAAATTTTCATAACAATATAATTTCCATTTTTCAACCATAACATTATCCTAAGTGTATCTATTGTTTTTTGGTATGTTTTGCATGGTGCAGTGATAAGAAGAGGTGGCTAAAAATGTCTATCTTAAGTACTGCTGGGAGTGGGAAGTTCAGCAGTGACAGGACAATTGCTCAGTATGCTAAGGAAATTTGGAACATAGAAGAATGCCGTGTACCATAATTTCAGCTGGATACATCCCTTGCATTCATGAGAAGTATATAGTCATGAATAAAAAAGAACATAGCTTTCTTTGTAGTATGCTGAATCAGGTTTCAACTGTATTATTATAATAAGTTCCTCCTCTCTATATATATGAAGAAAAAAGTTGTTACTTCATATTCTCGTTTTTCTATTGTTATCTAAATTTGCTCAGCCTTCCAAATTGGTATTTGTAATGAACTAGTCTCATTCTGTTTCAGTGGAATAAATCTGTTTCCTTCAGAAAGTTTGAATGCTATGTTTATGAAGGACAAAAAAAATTGGTGTCAATCGGGTATTCTCCACGCACAACTGCGAAGAATAATCATTTGAGTCTTGCGGGACTCAAATAGACGACAAATTCTCCGTATGCTGTATTTATGAAGGACAAATTTTTATTGAAACTACTTGGGGCTTGAGTCTATTTTTTTTTTCATTTGATTTTTTTGGGTTGTAAAATATATCACGGAGATAGTAAATAAAGAAATTCAAGGTTTTAACTTCGTTAATTTTATTATTTATTTATTTTTTTCGTTTTACTAGTTGGTTGGTGACATACTACTGACATCGTTGTAATATTTTGAAGGTTGGATTTTAGAGTTGGTTGCTTTGGTAAATAGTTCACGATGATCAAGTTCTATAGAGTTTCTATGTCGCAACAAAATGTGCTTATATCATATAAAAAAAAGGATTAATGGTGGTGGGTTGACAATCCAAAATAATTTTGCATACATAACCAATCAAAACATTTTAAATTGTCACGTCAATTAAATTATTGTTTTGTTTTTAATTGACGTGGTAATTTAAAATGTTTTGATTGGTCGTGTGTACAAAATTGTTTTGAACCGTTAACCCACCACAATTAAACTCTAAAAAAAATATACACTTTTATATTTAGAGAGGACAAGAAATGTTTATTTTGAATTACAAATAGCAGATTTATTTGTGAAATTAAAAGTAGTGATGACTCAAAATGAATCTTATCTTATAGATTCTCAGTAGGTTAACATGATGCATTGTTCTGGTCTCTATTTTATAAACGTAATTCCGCCTTCCCCTAAAAAAACGTAATTTAGAGTTGTTTTTATTTGACGTTATGCATAATTCTGGGTTTAAGTAGATTAATATAAATGGCGTTGGGGTTGTTGTTTTATCTTGTTAACTTAATCCAGTTATGAACGGAGTTGGTGTAATATTTCATTTCATGTGGACTATGAAGAATTACAAACTGACCTGAAACTGCGTGTCTAAGCATGTTTTCTTGGGTATAGGATAGGAGTAAACTAGTTAGAATTATTGTTCAGATTTTTTATTAACGAAATCTCAGACATTGGAGTAGTAGCATAGTATGAAACTGAAAATGAGCACCTTAATCAACGAAATCTCAGACGTATATTTATTGTCACGTAACTCTAAAAGTAAGGAAAAACAATAAACGAAAGACATTCTCTAAAAAGTAAATCAAGTAACCATGGTATATAACATAACACTATGTCCTTCTTCAAAAGAAAAAACATAACACTTAAGTGTCTCAACACAAGTCCTAAACAAAACTAAAGAACTAAAACACTCCATCTACGACTCTATATATGCTTCCACACTGATTAAGACTATTATCAAAGCTAATCTAGGATAAATTAGTTGTTCAGTTTGAAGGAGAGGTAGTTCCAGGAGTGTTGGGCCTTGAAAACGACCTTGAACTCGCACTCACACTTGAGCTTCTTGATTGAGAATGCTTAACTTTTGAATAACCACCACTCCTTCTAGAGCTTCTTGAATGACTCCTTCCTGATCTCTTTCTTGGCCTGGGGGAGACACTTCGAACAGGAGAGGCACTTCGCGAGTAGCTCCTCCTTGACCTCCTTGGCCTTGGTGAGACACTTCGAGAAACCGACCTGTAACGGTGCCTTCCATAGTAGCTATCATCAGGTGATTCGTATCTGGAACCATAGGGAGAGTACGATCTGTCACGCATTCTGACAGGAGACCTGCTGTAAGGAGAGCGAGACCGAGAATACGACCTGTGCCGGTCATAACGATAGTATGATCTGCGTCGACTATAGTATGGCGAGTATGCCCTCCTTCGCCTGTAGTCAGGAGAGTAAGACCTCCTTCGCCTGTAATCAGGTGAGTAAGAACGACTCCTACTACGGTCTGATGAATAAGGTGAACGACTGTAGCTTCTTCTATAGGGAGAATAGCCAGGAGATCGTCGAGGAGAGTAGCTTGGAGAGCGTCGCCGTCCTGAAATTAACAAAATGATATGGATTAGAAAAATTAGAAAGAAAATAAAGTGGACAATCATAAATGAAGTCACAAGAAAGAATAATGAAACACACCTCGCATAGTTTTGAGACCAAGATATTTCCCAGGTGTAGGGGTTCGACCGCGTCGTCTTCTAGCCTGCAGTAAATGCAGATAACAGCATGAGGATAAGGTATTGCTACGCACATGAATGTAAGCAACAACGACATCAATATGAAGTATAAAAAATAAAAAATATTTAGCCCAAAATATATATAAACCCATTGTTAGAGGAGGGACTTAATAGCTAAAAAAATGAAGGGAACATAACATAACAAGTTATAAATGCAAGAAAAATAAAAGAGGGAAATGCAGGGCATACAACCCCAACGGTCTGATGCTTGTTGATGTATTTGATTTGATTTGTTTAGTTGTGATTTGAGAGTTTGATGAAGGGCTGCTTCACACCCTAACCTGCTGCCACAGAAACTTCAAATGGAAGGAAGCATGAATCTTTCAAATTTTATAAAGAACACAAAAGCAAATCATCCATGCATAATCAATGCAGTGAAAATGAACAAAAATCAAATCAACTAAAAATCAAAGCCCCAAAATAGAGATATCGTTGATTAAGCGTACCTTCTCCACCGTGATAACACGGCCTTCAAGTACAGAGCGATTCAGATACTTCACACAACGGTCAGCGTCTTCTAAAGTATCCATTGTCACAAATCCAAAACCACGGGATTCCCTTGTCCATGGATCAACAACCAGATGAACATCTACCACCTACAAAAGCAATTCAAGAGTACCAACATATTTAAATTTCAACTAATAATAAGACAGTTAAAACTAATAACAAGCATTAAACGAATAGAAAAATCGAAGACAATGAAGAACATACTTTTCCTTCAGTGGAAAAATGCTTCTCCAATTCCCTCTTGGTGATCCTAGGAGACAGTCCTGTCACATACAAATTGTTTCCTGGATTTTCCACATCTGGTGTTACGCTCCTACATCACCATAACAAAACAACTTCAATATGAGTGCATAATTAGATATTTAAAAATATAACAAAGATTCAATAACACACAAAAGTACATAACTAAATCAACTTCAAAAGTTAACTCTAATAAAAATAGGGGTCGGGAATCGTACCTTGAAAGAGACCGGGAAACAGACCTACTGTATCGTCTGTATGGAGAAGGCGAGGGGGATGGAGAGGGGGAATACCTGTGAAACGAAAATCAATCGCATAAGCCAAATTGCAAAAACGCAAGCTACTTGAATTCAAAATTTCAAATAGCAAATTTGAAAATTCGGTAAGCA
>Ga0099826_10002727_pt1 | contig 11556 bp, 4 predicted proteins | sample Mtrugardesep15_FD_76830 | JGI IMG/M metagenome (GOLD analysis project Ga0099826, IMG submission 76830) | Root nodule microbial communities of legume samples collected from California, USA - M. trunc garden sep15 | ecosystem: Host-associated > Plants > Roots > Nodule | place: USA: California...
AGGGACATAAAAAATAAAATGGATCGGTTGAAAATTGACATGATATATGACCACCTTTGCAAAGTTATGAACAACTATATTAATTTCTCTTCAAGAAAACACAACATAAGAGTTTTACATAAAGTAGATAAAAGACTACGACAACCTCCTGTAATATGAATTCTAACTAAATTGGGCATGCACTTCTTAGTTAAAAGAGTACACCACATATTTAGGGTTCAATGACTTTCGTGAAATCCAACTCCTGCATCCATTCAATAGTCTCTATCGAACCGGATTATTCTCTAATGGTAATATTATTAGTGATTGGTTGAAAGTTGAAACCACGAAGGTTTAGCTTTCAAAAACATTCCAAACTCATCTCTTAAAACAAACTTATACCAACCTTGTTGTATTGCTTAGAGAAAGACGCATTGATATTGGTGTTGCACTCTAAACCTATCGTTGCATTTATTAACATGATCACAAATGTGGAAGATATTGAATTGACATCACCATAATCATAAATATAAAGTAAAAGATATTGAATTAAAAGTGATGAAATCAATATTAATTTAGTATAATTGGAAAAAAATAATTAATTTAGAACAATATTTATTTTTACAAAAGAATCACTTATTATATACGAATGAAGTAGTAAATTATATAAACCAACTAATCAAGATATAAAAATTAATAAATAGAATGTAAATTAACCTATTTGTCTCATGGTGTAAACCTTTATCTCGATCAGTTCAGTCAAAGACAAATGGAAACAACCAAAAAGAAAATTGAAAGTAAACCTATTGTGATTACCGGCCTAATAAGTTTTCTTACGTTAAGTATGAATGTGAACCACAAATTAAAAGTAAATTAAACAGCTGTTAACACTTGCTTGATAAGATTATTGAACTGAGGTTAACTTCACTTACCATTCACGTAAAGGGTGTCTGAAGAATTGCCGGCAATAAGCAATTTATTTTACAACACATCACATTGGTTTCTCACTTTGAACTTCAAAGTCTTGCTTATACTTGTGGAAATAATTGGTTGACGCCTCCGAATTAATAGTAGCAAAGAGAAATCCAAATTGAAATGCTTTTTACCACTTCATTATCATTCACCTTTATGATTTTCATTCTTTTACAAAAATTTAATCGATTATCAAATTATTCTATTGACCATGAATGATGACAGTTAAAAAGAAAAGCATTAGTGCGTTTAGGTAGCTAGCCATCACCCAATTTTGCCTATTTGACTTTTTGACTAACTCACTCACACAAACCTTTTTTCATCAATTTATTTGTATATTTTTTCCTCTTTTTATGTTTATTAGAGTACAATAATTGGTGTGAAATAGAAAGACCGATCTCCATATAAAAATTTAGCTGATCCATCTTGAGACATTATTTAAGGGATATTATTTTAGTTATTATGTTATACGTACGAAGTTTTTATCATTGTTTAATCGTGATTAATCTTAGTTAAAGAACTTATAAGACACATACAAGATTTACTTATCTCTCTCAATATAATTTTTTTCATACACAAAAGTTAGAGATCGAACCTCTAATACTTGTTTAAGATTCTAATCTATCCTTTGTTGATTTTTTAAACGATCTCATTTCAACTTCACTCAAACAATAGTTTTTTGTAAATATAAAAAAAATTAATAAAACGTTTTGAGTGAAGAGAAGATAATATAATAATTAATTCTTAGAAGTGAAAAAAACAGAGAATGTTACTTAGGTGACTTGAAACTTACTCAAAAACATGGGCCAGTAGTCCAGCACGTGAGTGAGATATTTGTTCGGTATACGAGGAAGGAAAGGGACCCAAAATGAGAAGTTAAATGCGTTTAAGCAACAACATCATACTATAACTCAAACATTGGTTCCCTCTCATGAATCCCATTTATGGTTCGTTACGCTAAAATCTCGCAAATCCCAATTAGTTATCATATGTACCACTGTAGTTTAAAGAGCATATTCAGGAATGAGAATGACATGAATTTACGTTACTTGATGCCGACACTCTGTTTTATTAATATAACCTTTGTGTGTTTCGTAACTTTTAAATTTGTAATCATCTCAATCACTATAGCTTAATTATTCTCACGGGTTCTTTCCTGATTTGTCCTATTTACATAGATTTGATCCCAATCTAGCCAGCAAACAAAATTTTGTATATATCCAGTTGCTGTTTCACATTTGATTGCACATGCTGAATTTGCTCTGACTATAGTTTTCCTAGGGATGACAATTGGACCCAGTCTCAAGGGATACCCGCAAAAGATACCCACAATAGCTAGAGTAAAACCTCATTTTTATGGGTTTGGGCATGGGTCTGGGTAATACCCACAAATTTAAATGAATATGGACACGGGTAAAGGTATTATACTGTCCAGACCCACAACTCTGCATATACATATTTATATAATTTCATAAATAATTTATTTATTTTTGGTGTATAATTAATTTATTTATTTAGCAATTTAAGCCTAAACCTAAACTTAAACCAAAAAACAACTTAATACAATAACAACTCCATCATGTCGGTGTACAATTTTTTAGGGATATTTTGGATGTTTTTTATTTGACTAAATATTACGATTCGTACTATTTTTTGAGTTAATTTTAAAAATTTTGGACGATAGTTTTATTTCATTTGTGATGTTTTTATTTTCTTTTCATAGTAAAAGTGCGGGTAATGGGTGCGGGTATGGGCACTTAGGTACCCATAAGGTATGGGGAAGGGGACTAAATTTATTGTCCACGAGGGTACGGGCACGGATATTTTTTACAAATGCAGGTATAGGGAAGGGCATTGTAGTACCCTATCCATTGGGTACCCATTGTCATCCCTGAGTTTCACTTTTACCATAATATCTTTGTTTTCAATTTCTAAGGTATACATTAACGTGTTTTTTAGGTAGATGAATGTTATTTGAACAATATTTTACTCGTACACCTTGTTGTACAACCAAAATATAAGTTGAAAGGAGTGTAAAAGTTGTCTACAAACTACCATTTGCTTAAATTTTGAACGCAATTCTTACAACAACAAGCTCACATCATCTCATTTAGGAGGCATTATTCTCTATGAATCATATATATATATATATATAAGTCATCACATATTTATCATTTGTAGAAGATGTTTGAGTGGATAGAAATTTTTTTTTTTTTTCAAGAGTATATCAATCAGAGTCACTCATTGTTTATTTTCATGCATCATATTCAATAGTATTAGGCATGATAAAGGGATGTATTGGGAAAATTGAAATATCAAATCCTAACCAATTTTTTTTATTTGTTAGATAAATTAAGCAATAAATATTAATTTTTAATTTGAAAGTGTAAAATAAACAATTCTAACAAAATATTAAAAATGTATTTGAATGAGAGAGATTTTTGAGATGATATAGTTTTTGGATCATTCGAACTTTTCTATGAAATTTTATTGTTTAGATGAAATAATTTTCAAAGTAAAGATATTTTATGAAGTATTTTGCTAAAATAAATCTAAAGAATTTTAAATATCCTCTTAAAAAGAGAGAATTTTAAATACACCTAAAAATTATGAATTTGATATTAAAACTTTACTCATACGATGTTAATATCAAATTGCTCCTTATAATTCTTTTGAATTGATTCGTATATCATGTGTTTTAAGAAATGGACACATCAGTTTCTATTTATTTTTCAAATTTCGTCAATTGATCCTATAACTTTTAAAGATTGCAAATTGGTCTTTTTAAATTTTCAAGAAATTACACTTTGGTCCCTAAAATTTTGTAAGCGATCTCATTTTTTTAATATATTAGTCACTTAACTTTTTGAAATTAAAAAAGTTTAAGGAAATCTTTTAAAATTATCATTTTGGATGAATTAAATTTTCATTATATATTTATAAAATTAGTCTCACAAAGTTTAAGAATTAACAGTTTTATCACTCCATTCAAATAAAAAATTATAAAGAATAGAGTTATAATTTTCTTATAATATCCAATTACATCACCTAAAATATTTGTTGTTTGGCAGTAAGATACCTTTTTTTTACTAGATGATTTCTTTTTGAATAAGAGAGAAATGGTATATAAACGTACAGGGAATATAGCTTTTCGAGAATTGTCCGGAGAACTTTGCTTTATCTTCATGCTTTTTTATATTTTTGAGAGCTTCATGCTTTTTTATTTTAACCTAAAAAATGAAAGAATATCACATTTTATAAGAAACAGATTAATATTTATGTGCGTACAATACTAATTTAGTGTGACAGGTAACCGTCTCTCATAATTTGTTCATTGAAACTAACGTTAAAGCCCATATAATTAATAGAAATGTAAATAATAAGATAAGATAAAAATCAGTTAGAATCCTTAGAAAAATGATAGATAATTAGAGATGACAACATGAATTTGGAGGCATGGGACCTTTTTTATTCAATGAATCTTGACTTTAAATTTAATTAGAGGATGGCATGCCATCGACCATAACATCAAGGAATAAAATCATATAGAAAAAGGGAAATAAAACTAACCAAAGTTTATGCAAAGTGCATCTATAAAACCACGCCAATCCCGGTATTTTTGGTAAGGGTTAGTCACCGAATATGCGTTGCAAAACATTTTTTGCAAATGTCATACTTATTTAGTTTACTCAGAGAGTACAATTAATTAATATAAAACCTGTTTATTCCTGTAGAAAAACGTGAAAGTTTAGCTTTTGTTTTTTTCACTAAAACCAGCTTTGCCTAATCGAATCCCACTTTATCGTCATGTCTACTGTGCAGTCAATTTTAATTCTTTTTTTTTTTTTATATATTTGAAACTTTTCTTTACCTTACCCCAGCTGTGCCAAGAACTGTCATAATTGAACAGGAACTTTTTTTTCATTGCATGAAATAAAACTGAAACATATATGCGCTACTTGACAAAAAAATTCGCTATCCTAAAATAATAACCTTATTTATCATGTTACATGTCTAAACATTTTTTCTCAAAGGCAAACCAAATCGAAACATAGGATGTGTGCAAAGATAGAAGATCCACATAAACATGTATACATACTAAACATGGTGTATATATTACATTTCATAAAAATTAAAAAAAATGTTAACTAGTGTTCTGGTTAAAGAAACCAACATCAGTATACATATTTTGAAACTTGTGAGGTTAAGTATTAAAATTGACTTACATAAATAATGGTGCATTGTATTTACACAATATAGTGATGCATGATGTTTCAGTCAAAAAAAACTTGCGATACATGTTAATTATAATATAGTGATGCATAATTGTCTCTCTCTCTCTGATTTTTTTTGGATTTAACTTGCTTGTTTTCCTTATTCTTGACCTAGTTGAAGAAATGTGTTGCAGCCTAGTATAGCTAGCCCTACATGAATATTCCCTACCACTACCAACAATTAATGGACTGGTCTGGGTGGTGATGAGGTTTGAATATTGCAACGATTGTCTTCCACTCACTCGCCATCTTAACCTTATCTACAATTTGATCTGCTAATTTTTCTCAAAGATATGAGAAATAGTGTTACTATATATAGCTCGCTTCAATTGCAAAATTTATAAGATCCAAATTTAAAGGTTAGTATGTTTCTACGTGGCTCAAGCGAACTGGCTCAAACAGTCAAACAATATTGTTTGTCCACTTTATTATAATAAAGAAAAAAGCGTAAATATTGCGGGAACATTATGACTAGCTAAGTTCATTTTGCATGAACATCTCATTTGCATCTCTAAAAGGGACTAATTTTCTTTTTCTTTGGTTTGGACTAAAAAGGAATAAATTTCTTATCAAGCGTTAAGTTTATGAATTAGCCGCTTTAATTTTTATGCCACAAAAATTGTTCTTTATTGAGTTTGAGTTTTTTTCTATATATCACCATTCATCTTTTCGATCATACATTTGTATATCATGTTAAATGAAGAAGATGCAAAAGTTCAATATTCTATAAAATGAAAATGGTAACTCATTGTAAAAATAAATTAAAGATGAAGAAAAGAAAAAATTTCTTTGATATGGTAAGAAAAATAAGCTCCTTAAAACCCCTCTTTTCAATGTTCTCTATTTCTTACACTTACTCATTCTTTTTTTTTTCATCTCTCTTCTTCCTTCTTCTTCAAACTCGCAAACAAAGTCTTAACAATTTTTTTTGGGACTTAGCCATTTTGGCAGCATATATATTTTTTATATAGCTTTGTTCTTTAAAATGCTTTGTTGGTTATCCACTTTGATGTTTCCTGATCTCATTTAACCTAGAATAACAAGGATAGATACAATTATTATGATTCTCATGTATCAAAGTCTAATTACTAATTATATACAATAAAATAGGCAAAGTCTCATGTTTTAATTAAGTTCAATGTAACCAAAAAAAAAAAAAGTTCAAGTTAATAAATGTCATTGGAATTATTTTGTTTAGTTTTGGGGTGCTTTCCTTTGTTAATATTTGCCTGCGCATGTACGTTCGTATAGTTACTACACAAACGGGCTAGTTAGTTCACTTACCATGCACGTAAAGTTGAAATTGAAGCATAGTTTGTCCCACGAATGGGAGGCATAAAGCAACTTACTTCTTCCTTACACGGCCACGCCGTGAGAATTGATCAGCTGAATTAGCAAGAAAAACTGAAAGTCCCGTTTGTTTTATTAATGTATATATGTTGGAGGATATATTGGACTAACAATTATCTTTTCAATTCCCTTAAAAAAAACTCAATTAAGTAGATTTTTTAATATACAAATATCAATAAAAGCAAACTTAAAAATTGCACTAATATTGTTTTACTGGGCTTAAAATTTTTAAACTCGATTTCAAGCTTTGTCAATCAAAAATATTTTTGAGACCGAAGGCTTTGGTCAACCAGATTACTTGATGAAAGTTAGTCATCAGCAAAATTATAAATATTTCACGTCAATACATTTTTTTTTTTTAGTAATTTCACGTCAATATATAACATGGTCCTCATGAGTGGTCAATGAAAATTAAATGTCATAATTTCATATCTAGACTAGACGTTGTTATATTTTCACCACTTTACTGCCAAAAATGAGTTGCTTTTCAGTAAAGACAAGAAATGAACAATAAATATCTATATTTTGGTTGCCAAGTAGTAAATGCCAATACGTAGAATCTGAAATATCTGGTGGCGTACTCATCCCAGCAACCTTTCAAACCAAAAAAAAGCACATGCTGTACCGGCCAGTAATAATAAATTTTAGTACTTTTGATCTATCTCAATCTACAGCAAATTTAAACCCAGGAATACGTTTGAGTAGGTAAAGGTATGCTATCCATTATTCATGATATACGTACGTTATACACACTGACGTACGGGCATGTATATATTGGATGAAATTAACTAAGTTTTTACCCTGTTAAAAAAAACACTACTGTAAATATTGATTTTCCGGTTACAAAAGTTACAATTATATGACGAACTCACAAGTCTTCGCTTGCATGCAGCGCTATGTGGACAGACAATCGAGATCAGCCTCACGCGTTGGCCTAGCTCAGACTGATCATTGTAATTGTAGACTTGACTCAATTGTTATTCATACTTCTCACGGTGATAATTATTCAATTTAACTTAACTAGTGTATTGTCAAGATGACATTAGTTAGCAAGATCCAACTTGTTGAAAAAAGCTAAAAAAATTATCTATAAACAAAATGGCTAATACATCGATTAGGTGATTATACAAGCCCAAATTGTTTATAAAACTATATTCAATCGAAAGAGTTGATAACTATTGTTTGATGATCTGCTATGAACACCGATGAAAATAAACAATGTCAAAAGGTTGAAATTGGTTTCATTGGCTAGGGTTGGACTTCCCCTTTGTAGTTCCTTCAATAAATTTTACTTATAAAAATAGCTTTTAATCCTTTTTTTTTTTATGAAAAAAAGTTTATATGAATACAACTCTTAAAGTTCACCTAAGTCAGAACATGCATCAAAGTTTAACGAGCGCTAATAAATGACTTATATCGCATATTTGTATTATATGAATGTAGTGATTAATAAATGTCACCAAGTCTTATCCTACTAAATGAAGTCGGTTATATGGATTAAATTCCGACAATAATATTTTATCATAATCAGCCCACTTAACCAACACAAAACATGTTATCGCCTATATATAAAATGAAAGAGGAGATGACAATGATCAATTTCATATCATTGGTATTTTTTTATATCAAACAAAATATTTAACAAATACCAAGATTTTTTTTCTCCAATTAACCTGTCCCACTCCCAATTCCCTTTATTTAATTTTTTTTATTATAATCAAACAAAAGAATTTTATTCAAAACCGGAAGCGAAAAACTAACGTTTCAAAGATCGATAGAATCACAAGTTTGAAGTGATGATAGGATTTTAAAAAAGAAACGTGATGACACTAATCAATAGTACAAGTTATGTAATACTAGTTAAACAAGCAATATGTATCTTAGGCAATACTCAAATACTCAACCATCGTTTAACTTACATTTAGAGGCATCACGTGCACATGCTCACACCAGTCACGAGGGTCCCTAACGAGAACAAGTGGCATTTGGCAAATGCTTTAAGCAACATCCTCTGCATTTGTGATCTAGTTCAAACTTCAAACTCTTAGATCACTTCATTAGTGATATTAAGATATATACGAACGAAGGCATGCACCGTGAAGTGGTTTAAAAATGAAGTGATCTTTGTTGCTTCACTTGGTTAGTTTAATGTTTTTTAAATTTCTTAATGAATCGATCAGCGTACGGAATGAGGAAAGAGATTGACATATTTGTACGTCAAAAGTATCCTAACCTCCTCTCAAATTGCAATTCTCATCCGCATTCGTGGACGCAATCATAACACAAATTAATTAAACAGGGCAATATGCAAATTGTACTAATGTATATCATTTTGGTAGGTATCTAAGATCAACACTTTAAAATTCACTTGAGATTTTAATCTCACTACATTTACTTGAAGTAAAATCCCACGATACTTTTTAGCGAGTGAGGCAGTTACCCTAATCGATAGGGGTGAAAATAGGCTAGGCCGAACCGGGCTTTGTAAGACCTAAGTCTGGCCTACTTCAAAAATTATAGGCCTGAGTTTGGCCTATTATCCATCATAGGCTTATTTTCAAGGTCTGGCCTGACCTTTTTAAAGGTCTGATGAAGCCTGAAAGTCTGTTTAAAAGTCTATTTTACACTAAGGCCTAAGAACATCTATAAGCTTACTACTAAATAGACCAAAACTTATGAAGGCCTAAAACACACAAATACTTACGAATGGCTAATCACACCAATATACCTACTACTAAATAGCCAAACCATATGAAAGTTTTAGTTTATAAAAATAACGCATCAACATTATCAACAATGAAATGTATATTATATATAAAAAGCTTAATAGGTCGGCTCGACGGGTTTAATAGGCTTTTTTGTAAGCCTTAGCCTAGCTTATTTAAGTAAATAGGCTTTTTAAAAAGCTTAAGTCTGGCCTTCTTGTTAAACGAGTTAGGCCGAGCTAGACTTTAAGTAGGCTAAACCATAAGCCCCTGTCGAATGGCTTGGCATGTTCTCACCCCTACTAATTGATACCGATTACGAAAATAAGAGAATAGTTTTACGAGTGTTCAAAATTTAACTCATGTATTTTTTTAGTTTTGTTAAACAGACTATAATTGTTTTACCATATCACGAGAACTAAAGATAACTGTAAACATCTACTTTTAGTGATTAAAAATTTTGGTACACAGAATTCTTCTATCAAAGTACTACTACGAAAATCTAAAAAGGGAGCGAAAAAATTAAAATCTCTATGTTTTTGTTGTTAAGTATTAGAGACAAAAAAAATTGCTACCAAATTTATTTTTTCTGTCTTTAATTTTCGTTGCTAGATATTTTTTAATATAGTACGATATAGTCAACCATGAAACAAATTTATAAATTTTCTTTGAAAATTAACTTAACTTACAATATTGATATCACAAGGTTGAATACCTTCGTTTAAATTTAAATATGAGACCTCGTAATAGTATATGTTAGTTTTAACTGGTATTTGTCACCTTGTCTAACGAATCAAATCTATAAATCATTAAAACACAGTTCTATAACAAATCCAAAACTATTTAATTTGTGCAGATGTTTTGTGAATAGATCGAAGAGTCAAATGTTTTCCAATACAAAATACTAATTAATCTTGTATTGGAAATTTCGATTTTAAACTCCTAAAATGTTAAACCCTTTAATTTTCAACACAATAATTTTATCTGTTTTGTTAAGCAATATTGTCCTAAAGATATTGTTAGCATTTACCACAGAATTATTGTATCAGAAATAAATTCTTAATGAAAAATAAAAATATTATTTATTAGTCATATATGTGTGGGGGACAAAGCAAAGAACATCAATAGAATTTGAAAAGTATGTGCATGCATGGCAAAATGTGTGCGCCTCCATCATGAATGGCAATTATAGGGGCACGTAGTCAACCCTACCTATATAGAAAATCTATTTCGGATGAAAGGGTTATCCTCTTGCACCCAGAAAATCGTGACCAAACCAAATCCACACTATTGCCCGTGATTTCTCTTTCAACCCCAACAGATAAAAGGTTCATCAGCCACATATTGGTGTGCCCAAAATAACCCCATTAAGTGGCTATTTTGATGGCTATCCTTATCAAATTATTCGTATATAGGAATAGTATGTAAGATCTCATTAACCAAATATCAAGACAACTAATTTTTATTAAATTTGTCAATAATGGATAGATTTATGATAACGATGTTTAAGGACTTTGTTTAAAGAACATTAAAAAAGAAATTTTATCTTTAAATACAAGTTATCAAATTATAGATATACACTTTTATATGTAAAGATTACCGTTTTTTATTTATTTTTAAATTTTTTTAATGACATTTGTTACTAGCATTTTTTTAATTAAAAGAGAGAGAAATATTAATCTTTTGCTTCTTTTTATTTAACTAAAAATACTTTGTGAAAAATAAGGTTCAACGTTGAGAAGTGAAAGATTATAGATTGAAATTGGTGCTTCAACCTAGCTTTTCTCCCATATGATTTTATTAATGGGACTCTCAAACTATATTTTGTTATGAAGATATTCTTTGTACATATCCTACCTCAGTAAATTTTGCTTTAATCCAAAAGAAAAAGTGCAATGCGTCTCAAACAAGAATCGAAACTGTAATTCCTTCCTTACCTGAGATGGAAAAATGTACTATAGTCACACATAAAAGCAATAGCAGCTGTAATATACTAATATTATAGCATACGTTTTTATCTTTAATTTGAATTTAAGAAAGAAAAAAATAACAACAAAGGGATGGAACAAAGGAAACTGAGCATGGTGTTTGCGACACTTAGCACATACTCGTCTTAAAAATTTGTCTTGCGTGGCATGTGAGACTAGTGACACCATATAATAAAATGATTCCACGTGGCATATTTAGACAAGTGCCGTGCATCACTGATAGGGAACAACTTATCTGTCCAGAAACCTCCCAACAAAAAATGGGTCCTACGTAATACTCTCCTTAAC
>Ga0099826_10002728_pt1 | contig 11555 bp, 2 predicted proteins | sample Mtrugardesep15_FD_76830 | JGI IMG/M metagenome (GOLD analysis project Ga0099826, IMG submission 76830) | Root nodule microbial communities of legume samples collected from California, USA - M. trunc garden sep15 | ecosystem: Host-associated > Plants > Roots > Nodule | place: USA: California...
AGTCAATTTATTGTAATTTTAGAATTAGTAGTAGTATTAAATAAGGGTATATATGGAAAAAAATAATTAATGTGTGTTGTAATTTGAAAATGGGTTATATTTAGGGACAAAAAAAAACAAAAGTGGGGTTATATTAAGGGACGGAGGGAGTAATTTCTTTGAGAATTATTTTTATGAGCAATAAATTTTTCGAGATACTAAGACTCATTTAAGACGTTGACATTTTACAAAAATAACATAGTCATCCATATACACTAGTCTAATAAAATATTCAAACATTAATTTTTTTTGAATGATTTTGACCAAATATATATATATATATATATATTTTATAGGAAATTTGACCAAATATTTAAAATCTCATTTATCTACGTCATTTCATATTATTTTGGTCAAAAATATTTATGAAAATATTGGTCAAAATATATATTTTTAAAGGGATATTGGTCAAAATATATAAACACAAACACTCAATGCTACCATAAAATCTGCCTTGAATGATATACTAGGCCAATTTTTTTTTACAGAATACTAGGCTATATTTGTTTTTTGACTTGAATACTAGGTCAGTTTTATTCAAAAAAATCTGGGGAAGTGGGGACTGTGTTGGCAAACACTGGTCATTTATTAGCATTATGTTACTTTTGTTTGTTTAGAGACACACAGGCAGAGAAAGATGCATTTTTAATTTTTCTTTTAAAATTTCATAAACCAAAGGACCCATGCAATACAACAAACATTACCTATTTGGTAAGCTGCCAAACAAGGGCAGCACATCAGGCACCCTTTCAGCCTCTATTCAGATTATCATTTACAAAGTAATAATTATTTACCAATTAACATTACTAATAATCTTTCTCTTAATTCTAAAATACCATTCTATTAACCTAGACAAAATTATCAGCAAGAGAATTCATGAACCTATGTGACTCAAATACAAGCAAATGACACCTAATATATGAACATTTAATGTTATTATTCTGAAAATATTCTTAAACTATTTTTTAATATTGTGACAGATTAGGAGAAAGTTTTTTTGGAGAGGAGATTAGAAGAAAGTTAGTAAATATATTTCTTTATTTTTTCGTGAAATCTAAAAAATTAAATACACTTAATTAACCTCCGTAATAAGTGTAAAAATTAATTTTTTTTCTTATAAGTGATTCTAGAAGGAGTCTTATAAATATATTTTTTTTCAAAGAAAGAGTATTATACTTTAATTTACATACACAACTGCCCTAAAAAAAATTATACTATTTTTTTAATAAGCTAAATTAGCTCATCCAAATTGGTAATGGAAATAATCGAACCTTAAACTTTGAAGAGAAGCACAATTTCGAAAAATAAAAATTATACTATTAATTAATCTTAAACGTTTGATCATAAAAAATATTTAACTTTAGTAAAAAAATATATTTAACTTCAATAGTAACAATTTTAAAATAACACATATAATCGATTGTGATTTATTAACATGTTAAACCATTTTACACCTGCAACACTACATTAAAATTATATTTATTGTGTTCACATTAGTTTAACTTATTTGGTAAGGGATAATGCACAATTTGTGCAGGAACTAGAGTTCGAACCCCGGACATCCCACTTATTCATCTTAAAGATGATTTTCTCTAGCCACTAAGCTACTTGACAAAAGAAAAAAATATTTATTATATTATTTTAATTTTTTTATATTATTTTAACCGAATGTGATTGATCATATTTGAGATGTGTCAGATACTAAATATGAATATTTTTTAAAGAAAGACGACTTTGATGATTCCATGTTTAATCGATAAATAAGTAAAACATAGCTAAAATCTTGACACATGTTTTTTTACGTTAGGAAGACGATCACCGTAATCTAAAAGTCGTTCAACAAAAATAAAACATGATAAAGGACCTTGACACGTAATCTTATGAAACTCGTTTAGTAATTCATTATATTATTATTATTTTTTTACTAATATTATATTACTATATTATAATTTTAATTACCCTATCTTTATAGGAAGATAATCACCGTGACCTAAAATATGTTCAACAAAAATAAATCGTGATAAAAACCTTGACACGTAACGTTATGAGAGTCTAATCCTTCGCGATAAAGATAAATACATTTGGTAATATATATTTTTGGTTACCTTTGGTAATTCATTATATTATTGACTAATACTTTTATATCAATATTTTTAATTTTAATTAGTGTAAAATGTAAATATATATGATTCACATTATGGTTGGAACGGAAGCTGCTTATGTTGTGTCTCCACCTCCAAAACCAAAGCAATGACTTTTGCACTCTCTCTCTCTCTCTAATCTCTCTCATCACAATTGGGTTGTTTTTGTAAATTGAAGATTACCACCCTCTTTAATCTCTCCTCACATTTTTCATTTTTTCCTATCTCATTTTTTTCATTTCATTCTTTTCTTCCCTTTCCTTCACAACAACAACAACACCATCATCACCACCACCCTCTCTTCTTTTTTTCATTTCTCACTATTTTTTCCTTCCTCAGGTGTGGAAATAGGACAGAAAGAAAATAAAAAAACATCATGGGTTTTGGTTCTTTCCTTGTTTTTTCAGTTACTCTTCCATTGATTTTCTCATAGATCTACCTTCTTCCATTTTCATCTGGTAAGCTTCTTTCACTTTTTCATCCTTTGATCACTCTATGTTTTGCTTAGATTCAAAAGCTATTAAAGTTTGAATTTTTATGGGTTTTTTATTTTAATTTTTAATTTTTACAATTCTGGGTTTGTTTGGAAGAACATTTTCAGCTTTTTTTTACAAAACAATTCATGGATTTTATTATTTACAATTATTTTAACCTTATGATTGTTAAAGTCTAGGTTTTTCTTTGTGGGTCTAGAATTGTTTAATCCATGATGGTTTTGGATTGGTTTATACCCAATTTGGTGATGCTATAGTTATTCTGATTTTGGCAAAAATCCATATTTTTTTTCTTATTTGTTTTGTTGATTACTGTAAAAAGGAGTTGACTTTATGTTTTATTGTTTATGGGTATTTTTTATTTTTATGGTTTGTGTTGAAATTATTTTGATGATGATGAATTGACAATGCTGCATTAGTGGTTTTTGTACTGCAGGGTTATATAGGATTGCCTGGTAATGGTGATTTTGATGTTTGGAAATGCTTTCATGTTTATTTCCATCATGAACTCTGCTTATGATGAAGCTTAGCTACATTGATTATTTTGATAATTTTATTATGTTGAAGTATGTTGATTTTGGGCCTGTTTGGATAAATAGCTTATTTGCGGCTTATAGCACAAGCGCCTTTCGTGATAAGCGCTTATGTATAAGTTTACATAAGCTATATTAGAGAACTTATGAAAATCAGTATAAGTTGTTTCCATAAGTTCTCCCAAATAGTCTCACAAAACTTATGCAAGTAGATAAGCTCAAATAAGCCAATCCAAAGTGGTCATTTGTTATCTTGTGTCATAAAGTCGAAGTAGAATTTGTGCTGTCAATACAAGCTACTTTGTTCTTGATTACTTGTGTTGAATTATAACATTTTTATACGAGGCTTGACTGATAATGGTGATTGTGATGTTTGGAAATGTTTTTATGTTATCAATCATTAACGTCGTGCTTATGACGAAGCTTAGCTACTTCGACTTTTTTTATATGGATATGATTATGTTGAGTTGAAGTATGTTTATTTTATCTTGTGTTATTATGTAGAAGTAGAATTTGTACTGTCAACACAAGCTACTTTGTTCTTGATTACTTTTGTTGATATACAACAATTTTTTATGAGGCTTGACTGATAATGGTGATTGTAATGTTTGGAAATGCTTTCATGTTCTCCATCACGAACTTTATGCTTATGATGAAGCTTAGCTACATTGATTATCTTAATGGATACGATTGTATTAAGTTGAAGTATGTTGATTTTGTTACCTTGTGTTATTATGTGTAGAAGTAGAATATGTTCTGTCAACACAAGCTACTTTGTTCTTGATTAGCTACTTTTGATGTTGCCTTCATAACTCATCTTGAAATGATTATTATGAACCTGGTTTCCCCGATGATCACTATTTGTTTTGACATAGAGCATTTTAGTGATAGTGAATTCTTCGAGCTGTGTCCACTTTCAATGCTTGCTGATTACTGTTGTGTTTTTTGTTGGACAGGTCAACTAAACTTCGTGCATTGTTTCATTTAGGAAATTGTTTCGGATATATAACTGTATTGAGTTGGGAAACATATACATTTCTCAATGCAAGGGCAGAGAGGCACAATTGGTTCCTCGTCTGAAACCTTCGAGTTTGATTGTGGATCTACATCAAGCACTGTTGCAGTTGATCAGCACATTTTTTGGAATACTATGCACACTCCTGCCGAAAATCGGATACCCGAATTTATGCTTTCCCAAAGTGAGATGAACCCGCCTCACGGGAATTCTCTAAACCATGAATGGCAGAACTTGAGCGGATGGAGCTTAGGAGAGCCAAGTTCCAGTAATACACAGAACGAAGTTAATAACAATGAGCTGAAAAGGGAGCTAGGGTTATCACCTCCGATAAATGGTGGTGCTATAGCTGGTCCAAGACTAGAAGAAAGGCACTTCGAACCAACTAATGCATTTTCATTGGATAATGTCAATACAGGTCCTATGTATATGTGCAGCCCCAATTCTCATTTGGTGCCACAAAATCTCAATTTAAATGCCAGTTTAACAGATAATGGCAGCGATAATAGCTATCATGTGGAAGTTGAACATCCCAACATGCACAAATCCAGTGGTCCTCTAAATGAGCATATTCCACCTCCGATTAGTTCTGGTTCTTTTTTGCTTCCTTCTGGTGGAAGTAACAGCATTTATCTCGGGGATACCGATGGTCGGCCAGGTAGTTCTCTAGACACCCGTCGTGTATCTTGTAAACGAAAGGCAGTTGAAGTAAATGGTGGACAATCTTCAGACGGTGGAAGTTCTAGCTATAGTCAGCATACAGTAGGCAGTGCTTGGAATACTCTTCCTACTCAGGATTATGCAGGGAGCAATTTTAACCAATCTGCACCTGCAGAACAGGTGAATGCAAGACTTGGCCTGAGTGTCGGAGACGGATCTTCTGAAACCATACCTGGGTCAACTGTTGCAGGAAGCTCGGAAAGCTTCCACAGAAATTTTCGTTTGAGGATAAATCCTTCAAGCCAACAAATTTCTCTTCCTCCAACCACATTCTCAAATGGGAGTGTGATCAGAAACTCTAGTGTTCCTTCATCTGCTCCAATATTGCAAAGGTACCACCCTATCCATAATCCTCTGGACTTGAGGTCAGTGCAACCAGTAAATGTGATGCATCCTCAAAGCGAGCCTCTTCTGGCTCATGTTCCTGCGTTACCGAGGAGTGCGCAATCCATCAGGTGGAGTGGTGGTTCTAGCTCAACAAACAACCATTCGTCAAATTCAGTTTTAGGCGTAGATAGGGATAATCAACCACATGAGGAAGCAGGCTCAAGAGCTATGGCTAGAAACATTTTAGATCACCCAGTGTTTGTACCTGCAAATGTAAGAAATGCGGCTCGAAATCCAACTAGGTCTTCGAGTAGTGCAAATTTAAGTATTCCAGGAAATGTTGCTTCGTCATCAAGAACTGCGCCAAATCCTCCAGCTTTGAATCCATCATCTGTCTCGGCGTGGGTTTCTCGTCCTAATCCTCAGCAGTATCCACGCAGGTTATCTGAATATGTCCGTCGGTCCTTGTTTTCTCCCGGTTCTGAAGGTGGAAGTTCAAGCAATAACTATCCTTCCTTGCGCGGTCCTTCTACTTCGTCAGAATCAAGAAATCTGCCATCTGGGACCAACCCTGGATCATCTCCATGGTTGGAGAGATCAGCTGATAGTGAATTTGGAATTCCCTATTCCTTACGATCATTGGCTGCTGGTGGTGAAGGAAGTAGTAGACTTGTATCTGAGGTCTGTATTTAATCTCTTATCTCTTTCATTTCAATACTATTGTAGTGGTAAATGTTCAGCAAATATTGTTTTTTTAATTTTATATGTTGATAATTTAACTTGTATTTTTTGTTTGAGCCAATAATATTTTGCTTCCTTCTCAAGATATTTTCCGTTTCGTTGTTATAACTGTATTTTTATGAATAATAACTGTTCTCTTGGAGTTGACATTCTTTATATTTTGTGCAGCTCCGCAATGTGTTGGGCATCATGCGTAGGGGTGGGAACCTTCGGTTTGAGGTTAGTTTTATTTCAAATTAACGGTGTATGTTGACCAATGCACTGATCACCAGTAAAGCTTTCTTGAAATTCAGTGTCTTAAAATTGGTTCAGTTCTAATTCAGTTATAAAACAAACAATATGTTTACATGACCTGTTTAGCTGTAAGTGATGAATTGTTAAGTGTCCTTCTATGACTTGTATATTTGTAATTCTGCTCAAACTTGCACTTATAATCTCAAGAAATTTTCTGTTCATGGGTTGTTGAACTGTATGAAATGATGAATAATTAGTAAGAACCTTAATATGTGGTGTTGACTTGGGTCCTTGGAGTGTGCTCCTCCTCAAGGTCTCAGGTTCATTTATCCCTAGAGCCAATTTTGGTGGGTCAGTTTAGCTTTAAAAAAAAAAACTTCTTATTGGGAAAAACTGAAGTCTCGCATTTAGAGACTATTCCTAATTAGAGCTTATAAAACCTTTAGAAGTCATCACCTTACTAGTTGGTTTGGTAGGGTTGAATTAGGACTAACTCAAATTCTAAGATGGTGTCAAAGTTTATCCTAGAGTTGTTAATTGGCCACCGTATAGAAAAGTCCAGAAGTGTTGGGTGCGAGGGAGCATTGAGAAAAACATTCAAGTCCTATATTGACTAGGGATAATGCCTATATAGAGCTTACAGTCTTGCAGTCACCTTACCAGTCATTTTTTCTATTTTGTTCTCATTGTTGTCTCTTTCCTTTTATCTTCCGTTGAAGTTTTGTTCTGTTCTCATCTAACCTGTTGATCAAATGTTACTAAAGACTATTGTTGAGAGTTCCACTTTGGATGAGATATTGTCTGAAAATGTATTTATGAGTGGGAGACATCCATCACCTAACAAACCAGTTTTGTAGGGTTAAGTCTAACCCAAGTTTAAGATGGTATCATAACTTTTCCATGACTTGTTGGGTCACCTGCTATCAGGCCGCCTGAGCCACACTCTAGATATTCTCTCATGGGTGGAAAAGGTGTATTGACTGTTGAGAGTCCCTTATTAGATGAAACATGACTTTAAATTGTGTTTATAAGTAGAAGATATCCATCACATTACAAGCCAGTCTTGAATTAGGTCCAACCCAAATTTTAAGAACTATTATCATTAAGATGTAAAAATGATATAATCCAGATATGAAGTATTTGAGGGGTCCATAGCTTGTTTTTCTTCATTTGAATATTGGAGTTTAGCTTTGGGTCATATGTGTTTGTTTGCCTTTGCTGCGAGCATTGCCCTGCTCTAGTTTCATTAATAATTAACGATACTACTTTCTCCCTTATTTTGATAGGAACTATTCTTATACAAGTATATGATGGTTTGTTGGGTTTTTTTTTAAGTTTCAGTGTTGGGAGTCTAGTGTTTGGTCGCCCTCAATCAGCTTGTTCCATGGTTGAAAACACTAAATATAATTTGTTGTGTTCATCTTGTTTAGGCTGTGTGCGACCTACTTGACTTTTATACTTATACTACTAAGATATTGTTTTAAGACATGCGTTTTGATTTTGTGATAGGATGTTATGATTCTCGACCATTCAATGTTTGCTGGGATTGCTGATATGCATGATAGGCACAGGGATATGCGGCTTGATGTTGATAACATGTCTTATGAGGTAAACCTAGTTTCAACATTTGGATCCATGTGTTAATGGAAATGTATAAACACTGTATAAAAATCCCTGATTGTGCAATACTTTTGAATCTAACAGGAGTTATTGGCTCTGGAAGAACGCATCGGAAATGTCAGCACAGGATTGAATGAGGAGACCATTGTGAAACATTTGAAACAGAAGAAATACTCAGTTGATGGATCAGGTTCTCAGAGTGAGGCAGAACCCTGCTGTGTTTGTCAGGTAAACCATGATTTTTTTTTTCTTCTGTTTTCTTTGTCATTTGCATGCATGTGATGTGCACATGGGATCTTGTTCTTACCACATGAATTATATGATGCATAGGAGGAGTTTAAAAATGAAGATGACATTGGATCGTTGGATTGCGGGCATGATTATCACATCGACTGTATTAAACAGTGGCTAACTCATAAGAATCTCTGTCCAATTTGTAAGACAACAGGCTTGGCAACATGAGGCTTGTGACTCATATATTCTATTCTATCTTATTATAAGATAAGATGAACACATAGAGGTCAAGAAAACTGGCACAATTAGTCAGGAAAATTCTGCTTAATTGAAGTTGAAGTTTCTGGTGCCTTCGTTACTTATTAAATGGCCCTTAAGATTTAGCCAAATTTTCTTTATTATCATTTTTTGTTTTATTTGGGGAAACCAATTATCTTCCGGTTAAGGTGAAACATGAGATGATTGGTGTTGGATGAAGGAATATTTCTAAACTTTAGCTGATAAAGATTGTTTTACATTTGGGAAATTTTTATACATTGCTATATTTTCTCTTATTGGTTTCATTCATGTTATGATTGATGATATGTGGGATATAACTTTGAAAGGTAAAATAGAGATTAAAATGGTTTAGGGGCTATTTTTCAAAAATCCCACATTTCTGAAAAATCTCATGGTTTTGGTAGTGTGTTTCTATTTGCTGGATGTGTACATTTGAAATCATTTTGCAGGTAGGAAAGGTTTATGCCAATAGTTTAGGGTAGGAAAGGTTTATGCCAATAGTTTAAGGTGATTGCTCAATAAGCCCCTCAAAATGCCCAATCCATTGGCTCGTAACCTCCCTATGACTGTTTTTTGTGAGTATAACTGCATCGGGTCGTAACTGGGTAATTTTTCTGAAATTATGAGCAATTGGTGGGGCTTAAAGGCGTGAAACTGGTAGGCCCATGCTCCATTATGCATGATTATTGGCTTGGAAATGAAAATGGGCCTAACGATATAAGCCTGAAAATGGGTCGCACTAGGGGAATTCATTGAGACAATTGTTGTTTACACATCTATTGTTTTCTAGAAACACATGGAAATGACCAAAAAAACCCAGCGGTGGTTAACTACTGCTGGCTTATAAACAGAAACCCGGAGAGAAGGAGAGATGAATTGGAATACACTAAGATGCATTACATGCATGACAAACTTTTCTCTCCCAACACATGTTGAAGTGAACTTGTACAGATACAATTTTAGGTGTGTCTCACATTAAATCTGGGAACCTCTCTTAGTCGGGGAATCTAACCCCTTCCACTAGACTCTCTAACACCCTTGTTCCCGTTCTTTAGATGTAGGATCTTGTATGCTTGTGTGCATTTGGTATGTTTTGTTTTACCTGTGTTCAAGTGTTTGAAAGCTGTAGCTTTGTTTCTTACCTTTCATTTGAATTTCGTTTGACTCAAATTTGATACCTAGAACTGTAGATAAGCCAACCAGAGTCTATGCAGTACAAGTGTAGCATCTAAGATTGTGCGAAATTCTCTTATCTTTCCAAAACCATCAAGAACATCTCAATCAAACCTCTTAGCTCAGGATACAACAATAAAAACATGGACAGACAAAGTTGTTATGATGTTGTGTGATTTGTGTGGTAATTCGTTTTGATCCGATTATTGTGATACCGGGTGATCCGTTTGCGACTATTAGAAGAGGACCATAATCCTTAGGCTTAATGTAGTCAGTAAAACTGAATTCTAAACTCGACATAAGTTTAGAGGTTGTTCCTATGAATTAATCAAACAAGAAAAACAATCTGTGAATTCTAGGAAACTCTATTAAGGTAAGGGGTATTTGTTTAAATTTAAGGGACCCCTATATGCCTTGCACGGTAACATTATTATTGTGTTTTCCTATAAAATAGTTTTTGTTTAGATTAATCTGTACATTTAGATGATTATTTTTGCGAAATCAAAAATATTTTGGTGCCCTCATGTGTGAGATACTACATATTAAATGTTGTGCTTTTTGATGAGTTTTACTATGTGAAAAATAATTTTGAAATGCTTGTAGGACGAATATGTTGTAACTAGAAATTTTTGAGTGAAACAACCCCAGTTTGTGATTTTTCTTGAACTCCAGGATCAATTTCTCATATACGAGTTAGCTATTTCAATAAAAAAAAGTTTAAAAAATTTAGTACATGTTTGGATGCTCATTCAGATTTTCCCTTAACTGTTGTGCTGTAAATTATGCTCGTTCCGGAATATCATGCACGTTTTAGTATCCCGACCTCGCTTAAAATTGATCCACATGCATTTCATCATAGTTTTAGGATTTTATATATGCATGAGTCATGTTGATTTGCTGTTCTTGTGTCTTGTTGTACATAGATGAATATTGTTAGTCACGATGAGCATGTTATGCACATTGCTTATCCTCGTTCATTCACTCTATACACTATTTGAGGTTATGATGACTAACCATTTATGAGGCTATACATAATACATACCCAATGTGATATATGCATATATGATGAATTTGTAGGTGTTGGGGATGTCGATGCCAAACGTAATGACTGGGTTGGATTAGATATGAGTGGAGAGCACTACCAAAAAAAAAAAAGATATTAGTGGAGAGCGTAAAATTGTATTGTTACGAATGACTATTCGTTGGTTATTGGTTATCAACTATCGATGTTTTTAACATTCCTAATTTTAAAGGAATATATTTTTATCCGTATTTTTCTTCTTCTTTTAAACCGACTTTAATGTCAATTTGATCTTTTTTCTCTCTCTATATAACTACCTCTCATTTCATGCTACACATATAATGAAGTGTTTATATGACATTTTTTACTCGATAAACTTTGATATAGTCATTGAAGAGACTTATTAAACATTGCCACCTATCCAATAAGGCCTATCACAAACTCCAAGTCCATTTAGACTTGATAGTCACATTTAACTGACAATTGATTCAGTTGTCAGATGATTATGCATTGATTGATTATTTGTTGGCTAATTGTGTTGCAACTGAAACTATGGTGTTACTAGAATAAAATATCCTTAAGCTCATGAAATGTCAGAGGATCTTTTAAAAAAATTATTGGGAGCCCAAATTAAGCTCATTTATAGCCCATGACACAAAACCTAATTAAATTAAAATGATGTTGTTGACGTGAGATCTTAAAGTATGATTCTCTCAAAGTTTTAAGATCGATTTTCTCATTTCTAATTTCAGTTGGTTAATGCCTTGTTACAAAAATTGGCTATGGTACATTTCTTGTGAATCTTAACTAACCCATGTCCTAAGACCTAAAGTTACCTAACCAAAATTGGCAGTTATGAGCCCTAGCAAAACTTGACCCCCAAAAAGGGAAGTCTAGCAAAGAAAAACAGAAATAGGTGTTTTATTTTCTATGGAAAAATTAAGAGCAACACAACACGGTACCAAAAGTTGCCTCGGGAATGTC
>Ga0099826_10002729_pt1 | contig 11555 bp, 4 predicted proteins | sample Mtrugardesep15_FD_76830 | JGI IMG/M metagenome (GOLD analysis project Ga0099826, IMG submission 76830) | Root nodule microbial communities of legume samples collected from California, USA - M. trunc garden sep15 | ecosystem: Host-associated > Plants > Roots > Nodule | place: USA: California...
ATACTAAATACAAGTGGCCTTTCTCGTATCACCATAGTTGATAATAGGCTTAAATAGGTCTTTCGTCCCTGCAAATATAGGTCATTAAGTCATTTGAATTTTTGTCCTTGAAGTTACTAATCCTTCCATTTTGCCATTGCAAATATTAATCATTTGAAAAATGATCATAATTACATCTGATTAGTAACTTCAGGGACGAAAATTCAAATGACCTATATTTGCAGGGACGAAATACCTATTTAAGCCAACCATCTCGCCCATTCATCACTTGCCATATGGGCACCACGTCACTAATGACAGCCCACCTCAGCAAAAAACCTAATTAGGACCAAAAGTCAAATGATTAAATTCTGCAGTCGCAGATTGAAAGGATTAGTAACTTCAGGGACGAAAATTCAAATGACCTATGTTTGCAGGGACGAAAGACCTATTTAAGCCTTGATAATATCATTTATTCTTCTCTTCAAATCACAAAGTGCAATATTATCATTGATCATAAACAATTTTTTTTTGTCACTTCTATACTAAATCACAATTAAGTTAGAAGTCATTATTTCAAATGAGTAAGGTGGTTTTCAGAATGATACTAAACCAAACACACCAATGTATAATTTACGTATTTATTACGTCTGAATTTTAAAACTTGGATGATTTTTTTTTTTGAGAGAAAAAACTTGGATGATTAAAATACAATATTACATTCTGAATGATTCTGTTGATTCAAGAGTTTAATATGTGTTCAAATTGTAAAACCAGGATGAGTAAATTATCCAAGCAGGGGGTGCATTCCTATATATCCCCCACTAGACAATATGTCAGCTACCAAGTTTTCAATATGCCTACATCATGGAATCAAAAGTCTACTGTTGGACCTACAGCCTCTTTTTTCGCAGTCTCTACAAGGGCATTTGCTTCAGCTGGCCTCGGCGACTCTCCTTCAGACGTGGACAACACGTAAGAGAAGTTATGAAAGGAGTTTCTCTTGGAAGTTCGAAGACCCTACATGTTCAAAGGATAATACTCTTGCTAAAAACGTTGAAAGAACGATGTATGAATCCCACCCCTTGATTAATAGATTTTTTCCTTTTACATCATTAAAAACCCTACATGTTTCTTCAATCTACAACTTAAAGCTTGTTAGGTCATTACAACTAGAGCTGGTTCTAGCTTTCTCAAGATAGTATGAATGCATCCGAATTGGAAGCAATACTTGCTCTGGGAGCTGGTTACAGACCATTCCAAATCTGCATCTAATCCATTTTAAATGGAAGCATTTGTTGGACATGTCTAACAATGTCCATTGTAGGAGTAGAATTAGAAGTCTAGCTAGAGGAAATAAGCGATCTATCCACTTCTCATATGAATCCATGAGGGCACTTGTTAAGAAGTTTAAAGAAAATTTTTTATCTTAGGATTGATGTATTCAATACTTTGAAACTTGAAAAAGTAATTTTTTTTACATAAAACTTACCGATTATTTCTATTTTAAAATTCTTAACTAGTGCCCTAAGAACACTTGTTAGGAAGACCCATAAAATATTTATCTATACATTGAACAATTAATTAAATAATTAAATAAATATGTTACTTGAAGTAGTGTCATGTATGGCCAACTACTTTATCTTGAATTTGCAGACATCATTCAATTCGTTGTATAAGTATGCAAGGGCACTAGTGCCCCATGCATAGTCATCAACCATGTTCAACCCTACATTGAAAATAAATATCCAATATGCCCTACATTACAAAAACCTCTTACATAGCGTCATCCGAGATGACACCATGTTCCTTCATGTTTATTTTCAACTTACATTTTATAAGAAATAGTAAAAACAATAAAATGACCGTTGCAATCTCTAACGTTGCACAACGGTAAAAAATTTGTCGTATTTCAAAAACATGTCTTCAAAATAGAATTGGCAAAAGCTAATTATTAGTAAAATAATAATAAAAACTCAAAAGCAAATGGTATGGATACGGTTCCATTCTTTACCAGGGTTCCAACTAATGCTACTACTCTTTCATCTATGTGTTTCATCTACTGGTTTTGAAAAACATATGTAGTGGTTGAACTCTTCGTTTCTAGAACATAGAGAAAGCATGAGAAATTTGAAAAAAAAAACATCATTGGGTAAGTTTGCATACGATTAACATTTTAAAATCTGGGTAACAGAAGCACACGTTTGAATTTTAAAATCCGAACAAAATTAGGGCAATAGAAAAAAAATATGAACGATTATCACAAAATACGGCAAAATATGTACTAATCTCTAGATTAAATCTGTAAGTCTTAAAAAATATGATGAATTAGAGGTGAGTTTGATGAAAATTGAAGAATTGTAGGTAGTTTTGTGAGTATTTCATTTTTTGGATTTTGAGAGGTTTTGAAAATGAGATGACAAAAGTGAAGAGGAAGAATAGAGGTTCAAACTATATGTGTGTTTGAATTTTAAAATCTAGGAGTAAATTTGGACAAAAAATAAATTTGGAGGGTGGGAAAATTGGTCGACCCTCTCAACACACCACTATTCAAAGAGAAGTGAGTTGAAATTTTAGGGCCTATCAATAAAATTGGTCGACAAGCTCAACCCACCAAAAAATTACACATTAAATTATTTTTAACTAACTTTCCTAAAAATTTTATTTATTTTTACTAACTCGTTATTTTTTGTATCCCAATACCCATAAGTTCTCTATACCTTAATAAATTTAAATTTTTTATTTCTTTTGTAATGGTTGTTGAATTATATCAAATTTTAATGTAATTTTTTTTTTTTTAGTTTTGACAATCAATTCGTTATTTTTAATTTATTTTTTTTTTTTTTTTATAATAATATCCATTCTTTTTTTATTTCTTTTTTTCTCTTTGTATTTGACTTGTAAATTTTTCATATTTATTTCATGTTACTTCAATTTTTTTATAAATTAGAATAAACTAATCTTTCAAATCTACCATAAATCGTCAAATATTTACATGGAAAAAAGGAGTTTTACCTAAAAGAAAATCAATGCCGAGTTTATATTTGCTTAATTTCAAAATTAGAGATACATCTCAATTTACGTCAAAAAATTAACACCAAAATTACACATGGTTCAAATTGTAGAGACTAAGCAAATTGGAGAGACTAAAAGTGCAGTCGAAAGACTCAAAACCATGTAAAATTATTATATGATCATGTAAACACACATATGACAAAGGTTTTAGGTTCGAGTCCGAGCTCTAACATGTAATATTGTTAAGACTTTTGGAGCAAGAGTAAAACTATTACTTTTAGTATCAAAAGGGTAGCTTTGGCAGCCCAAAATTATTATTTTTATTTGAATGGAAATTAATTGCCGTTTGGAAGCGAACACTAATTAATTGATGTTGGATGCATTTTCGGTAGTTTGAGGTGTATGTAAGCAAATACTAGGTGTCTAAAGAGTAATTTTCTTCTTAAAAAGACAATCAAGCTATATTTTTAATGGGCCAACAAATAAACTCTTTAGTCAAAATATGGGGAAATTGCTTTCTAGGCTTCTAAAATTGCTCTCAGACACCCCAAAATTACAGTAACACCTCCAACGGCAGTTAACTGTCGTTCGCTCCCCTACAACAATTAATTGTCATTCACACTTTTCCCTCTGGCAGTTAAGTGTCATTGCCTTATGGTCTTATACCAGAACAACAAAAACAACCCCTACATTTTGAAAAACACAAACTCCAACCAAACTCCCACAAACCAACCTCCATTCAAATTCTTCAAAGTCAAGAAACTCATCAATCTAATAACAAGTAATTGTTCATAACCCATTAGCATTTACATTCTTAGTTTTATATGTTATAGTTTTTTGTTTCAATTTGTCGTATGTTAGTGATTAGGGTTCATGAAATTGTTGATTCTTTTGGTAGTTAATTATCAAATGATTGGATGTTTGCATTGTGAATGTTGTTTAGACGAAGCTTAAGGCAATGTGGTAGTTTAAAAATTAAAATAACACAATGAACCAATTATTTATATTTTGCAATCCAAGTGTTTGATGAAATTCCTGAATGATTTGTTCCATAATTTTTTTTTCATGTTGGCTGGTAGTGTAGATATGGCTAACAACCCAGATAGGCACATGCTAGACAGGGAGACCATGATCAATAGCGCTCATAGAGAGAGAGAAAGAGAGAGAGAGAGAGAGAGAGAGAGAGAGAGAGAGAGAGAGGCGTTTAACCCTACTTCTAAATGGGGACAGGGGAGTCAAAACACCGATGGGAAGGGGACATCATAAGCAGGTCAATCACATGTGGTTGACTCTAGAAAGGGTCTATATTATGTGACTAAGGAGAAGTATTATGATCCTTCTGAGCAACATTACTATGATCCTACTCAGGAGAAATTTACTACGAGCCTGAGCAAAATTATGAGGAGGTTTAGGCTGACGCTAGCAACATCACGTATAGTTTTTTTTGTTTATATTTATTTAACTGTTTTTTTTTCCCGTATTTTAGTCACAAGTGGGTATGTAAGTGCATTGGGCATGGGAAAAATATAGGTTCACTAACAAACCCACCCATGCATATGAACTAGTTATGGAATCTAGTTATAACTGGTATTTTCGTATTGCTTCATTCAGGGTTCCAAAATTTGGATCATGACATGCTTACCACTTAGTCTAAGAGGTAGCATAAGGAGACTAGTAGCTTCCATCTTTCTTTTGGAGAGATGACCATCACATTAAATGATTTGTCATGTCTTTTACACATCCTGATTGAGGGGAAGATATTGAATCACCAAGCAAAGACCTCTTTGGACAAGGGTGGTGAGCTGATTATATAGTTACGTAGTATTGCAAAGCATACTGCAATCTTAGAGTGTGCGAAATAGTTTGTGGCATGTATAACTATTCCATGGTTAAAGTCCTTATATGGGGAGCACCTCAATGCAACAATTAACTTGGAAACAATTGGGAGAGAGGAGGAGAAAAATAATTGTAGGAAATGGTGCGTGAAGGCTTTCTTGCTCTATCTGGTCGAATGTACAATATTTACCGACAAGAGCAACAAGAACAATGACTTGATATTTCTTGAGGTGCTGCAGTATCTTGACACGCTTCATGAGTGGTCATGGGGTGGGGGTGGCAATGATTTTTCTATACCATTATCTTTCAAAGGTTATACTTTTATGATGACTTCTATCATCAGATACATGACCTATTGGAGTCAATACTTTAATTGATTTTTACCTTTGTGTTTTTGATTTTATAATTCCTATTATAATATGTTAATAAAATTGTTTGTTTTTCAGGTATGAGCTTTGAAGCAATTTAAAAACTTATTCCATTTTCAGATCAACTCCTATGTACCCATGATATGCCACACGCTTTCCGCTTTGTTTCTAATAGGGGCCATTCAAAAACCCTTACAAATTGATCCTTGATTGTCTGGACGGGGACAACGTCATATTCAGGTGAAGAGTCAGTACGAGTATGTGTAGGACATTCCCATATTTCCATCGGTTGTGCCTGCACTCAATGCAGTCTAGGTAGGGTTTCATTGATTTCTTGATGCACTTCATAGTTGTTGCTAAGCGGGTCCAAGTGTAGACGATCCATCACACACCAAGATATGTTGTCTAGTTCTATCTAGTATCTCACTCAAATGTATTGTTACCTATCGGAGGTGAACCCCTAGGTTGGCTAATGAGGAGTTAATCATTGAGCAGCATCATGACAACGATAATTCTGATTCACTGAGTATCATCGATATTTGCATTTATATGGTTGATGAAGGGTTGTAGGATGGCCATGCATACGATGACCTCTATGATTTTTTGTTGAGGATTCAGACTAAGATGTTGCCATACATTACATTTTTGATTTCCAGAAGGAGGACACATTAGTTTTATATTTAATTTTTTTATTTGGTTGTAAATGATGAATATGGGAGGGAATAGGCTAGGCTGAGCTAGACTTTGTAGGGCCTAAGCATGTCCTGTAAAAAAAATTAAGGCCTAAGTTGGATATGCAGCCTGTCATAAGCTTATTTTTCAGGCCTGAGTATGGCATTTTGAAAGCCTAATATGACTTTCTAGTATGTTTAAAAGCATATTTTTCATGGACATCTTTTAATAAGTAATGTGATACAAGTTCAAATAGACTATCAAACTAATATATCAATGAGATTACACTCTTTTTTTTATATTTAACATAAACTTTTAGAGAATTTGACTATATATTAAACCATATTTCAATCATAGTTTATAATAATACATTAATATGCAAAAGAAAAAAAGTATACTAATAAGATTAAATTGCTATAAAAAAGTTAGCAAATTTTATAATTTAATTCGAAGTACAAAATATTATATAATGATATTAGCAATAAATAATATTATTCATATTCAGTTAAGTAAGTCGGCTTGATAGGCCTAATAGGTTTTTTTTTTTTTCCTTTTGGCACGTGGCTTGACCTTTTTAGATAAATAAACTTTTAGAAAAACCTAAACCTTCTCTATAAGTTTAGTTTGGCCTGTCGTAAGCTAGAGTGCCAATTATTGCAAGTCGGTCTGACCTATTCCCACCCAAGATAATGAATGTTGGTTTTACCACTTTGGATTTAGTTTATTGTAAGACATAACTAAGCAATTTATTTTTGCATTAATTAATGAATTGTTTTCATTGTTTTGGTTTTTATTTTATGAATGTTTTGAATGAATGATTTAGTTGGTAAAAAAAATCAGTTTTTGGCAAATTGAGATTTTGCCTCTGTAACTAGAACGCATTGACAATTAACTGTCATAGATGCAAACAATAGTAAACTATCATAGCTGGAACAATATTATATTGTCGTAGAGGAGCAAACGATAGTTAACTGCCATTGAGAATAAATGAGTGATTTCAAAGTGTCAAAGAGAAATTTTGAAAGCCTAAAGAGCAAATTTTAAATATCGAGGTCTAACATGCCTCAATTTGATGTAAGTTAAAGTTTAAACAAGTTTGGCAAAGTTTGGGCTTTGGTATCTTTTCCCAACATGGAAAAAACTTATGTTAACGTAAAACAGAGGACTCAATCTGTAGTTTGAATTTATTTTTTTTACACGTTATTTAACATGGATTAATCTTCGTTGATTAAGAGACTTACAAGATAAATTCTCTTTTTTTAATCAAATTTTTTTCATATAAAAAGTCACAAATCCAACCCATGTCTGCTTGTTTAAAGAATTGTAGTCTTTTACCACTTTTTGTCTTAATGAACAAATTTATTATTGGTCGATAGATAGGAGTATCTCATTTTTATTTAGCTTTATTTTTATTTTGCTAATACTTATTTTGTTTTTTGTTGACTAAACTAATAACATTTCTTAGTAAGTTGACACAGAGATTTTATTGGCATACTGCCATATGAGATTTATAGTGGTTTTTTCATTCAATCATCAAGACCTCCTCTCTTTCATGTGTGTATCTAGGACACTGGTTCAATGGTGCAAACATAATTTTTAATGTTAAAAATATTTAAATTTACAATTCCCTCTCTTTTTTATTTGAGCGATACAATTCCCTCCCTATAGCTTAGTTGCAAAGTCTGTTTCATTTTTAATGAGAAATTTTAAATAAAAATCCCAAGAGAATGAAGAGGTAGAAGTTGGTGAGTATGCATACTTCACAAAAGGTGAGAGAAGTTCAGCTTCACATCAAAACTAATAATCCAGAACTTTAGCTAAAGAAGGTCGTTCATGAGTGAAAAATTAAATATTCAATGTGGTAAAAAAAATAAATAATAATACTATAGGATAATAGATGTGATTTTCACATGATGTGAGTAGGTATGCGTGCCCATACCTATGCCTCTTTATTTCTTTTCTTTTTCTCTTAATGTCTATAACGATTTCTCATACATTAATATTTACATATGAAATAAACACATTAATTATACTATCAACTTTTCTTAATATGAAATTGGTTGAAAGAGCTTATAATAAAAGACGGATGGAGTCACATTTTAGCAAGAGAACTAGCTTAACATTTGACATAATCACATGGCATTTATATAATTTGTTTGTACTTAAATTAATAAAACGTTACCTAATCACACGTGCATACTAGTTTTTTTTTTTTTTTTACATGAACAAGCTCATATAATTTCACGAAAAATAATAGAAGAGATAAATGTGGTAAAACTTTCAAAATTTGACAATCGACCATGATGATTTCAACCTAGGGCCATCCAAACTAAAAAACGAGCAACCACATTTGCTTGTCTGAAAATAAATTTCACAACAAAATTTGGATGCAAAAATAAATATTTGCTCACTTTAAAATAATTGAACAAAACTCAACAATTCAATGTAGAGTGATTAACAACATCAACCACCATCTTGGTATCAAGCTCATAGATGACATTGTTACTTGTTAGTATCCATAGCTTGAACCCCCACCATCTTGGTATCAAGCTCATAGATGACATTGTTACTTGTTAGTATCCATAGCTTGAACCCAAGTCAAGAGGTGTCAATAGAGCCCCAAATTTCAAAGCTCACTTAAAAAAGCCCCAACCAAGCCCACTGAATTAAAGCCCCTAATTGAACAGAATTATTTGGGGCCAAGCCCACTATAAAATCTATTTATTTGTGGGCCTAAAAAAGGCCCATATTAATTATTTCAAAAAAAAGTTTTTTTAAAAAAAAAAAAATTTTGGTAAAAAAATAAATTCGGTGATACATTTTTTTTAGGTGGAAAGAAAGTTTTTTTTTGGTGGTAAAAAAAAAAATTTGGTTAGGTAATTTTTTTTATAGAAATTTTGGGGCTTTGGGGCCTTTTGATTTTTTTATTTGTGGGTTTGCATAAATGTGGGCCTTTTAATCTTGTGAATTTTCAAGCCCCATTACTATGTGGACTGGGGCCAAAACTTCAAGGCCCCATGATATTGACACCTCTAATGCATTATACCAACTGCTTCACCTTTTCAAACCTCCAATGCATACTGGCTCGAAGAGGAATCAGTATGAACAGAATGCTCATGGCCATCTCTCATGAACAACCCATACTAGAGTTCCACTCCCACCATGGAAAACAACATCAATTTTACATTTTAGGAAGCCACTTGCTGGTCTACCTCATCATATAGGACGAGAAATATTATCACCCGTCCAAATCAAAAAGCATATTAAAAACCAAGGTTGCAACAAAATCAATATGGTGCAATTGCTCTAACAATTTTTTCTTCCAAAATTTGCATATACTCCATCCAGCGGCGAAGTTAGTCATATGTGTACGAGGAGACTAAATATAAAGAAATAATATAAAATATGTATTTAGTGTTGTCTTAAAGATTTTTATTGTTAAAAAGTTTTCTTTGTACTTGCTTAAGATATAAAAAATGTAAAAATAAAATAAAATACACGAAGTGATGTTTGAACACCGTCACCACATAAAGCTTAAGAAGGACACTCAAGACATGCATATACCTTTAGCTCATTGGGGGCATCTATCCCCACTATTTATTTGTTTTTCTAAAGATTTTTGGTAGTTTTATTTTTGTTACCACTAAAAAATAAGTATGCCCCAAAAGATAACATGAAATGCTTTTATGATATGATATGAAAGACACAATGATATGATATGAAAGATGAATTGTTAAATAAGTCAATCCAAAAGTATTTTATATTCTGAGTCGAAGTTGAGAGCTCATGAACTTCTACGGGATCTATTTTCTTTTTTTGTTACAATCTACGGGATCTATTTTACAATGAACTTTTTGAGACTTAAATAGTTAATTAATGGCACCTAAAAATTGGTATCAGTCTATTTCATAACATGAATTTTAATTTCATGCAGCCAAAGCTTAACTAAATGTGGTGCTTTTTATAATTGAATTAAATCATAATAGTAAAGAGCCATAGCATATTACGTGGGTTTGGATGCAAATGAAAATTACAAAGGGAAAAGGATAAGATTTAGATGGTTGTTCATGCAATTCTTAAAGTGATAAAACTATCGATAGTTTTCAATCATGCTCAAAAGCTAATAAGCCAACTCTTGACATTTGGCAACAACAATGACACATGGGCTTTTTGTTTGTCCATATCAAACCCATCTCATCAATGCCTCATCAACAAAAAGAAAAATTGCTCTGCTCCCAAAAAGATTTGCTCACTCCTCATCTGAACTTTCGAAATTACCTAACTTAAGTCATGTATATGTTAAATTTAACGTGATTTAAGTCACGTTGCCTACATTAATACATTATGAATTAACAAATGTAGATTATAATACAACACAAGTTAACTCATGTATGTTATATTATAACTTACCAAATATAAATTAACTCACGTAAATTATAATATCACGTGAGAGGTATTTTAGTCAATTTATATAAGAGTGAGTGTTTTTCGCTGGAAGAAAAGCAATTTGAGTCCTCCCCACACTAGTAAAGCCCATAAAACAATTGGAGCACAAAAAAGAGAACAACTCAACAACAACGCATACACTCACTCACCCTAATCCCGTGCAACTAAAAAAGAAGTGGCTTTCATTAGAGGGCGTTTTGGTCATTCTGGTGCCACAAGGTTCCACCAAAATATCATTCTTAGAAGTGTTCATAAACAGAAAAAAAAATAAAATTAATTACAACGATAAAAACGAATAATATTAGATTTTATTGAATGCCTTTTTTTTTACAAGTTGAATGCTGTTTTGTTAAAATTGATTGGTTTGAATTTTAGATTCATTTTTAAAAATTTAGCCGAACCGCACACATAAATTTATATATTTTTTTTTAAGAGATATTTATTTATTTATTATCGTATAGTTTAGTAGTTTGATTCACGCACCTTAAAATGTGTGGAAATTGTAAATTACAAATTTAAACTTAGACCATATCAATGTCTCTCGACCAGTAATAAAACTATACTTTTTTTAACAAGAAAATTGAACTATAATTGTTTGAGAGTTTGGACGGGAAGGGAAGAGAAGACTTTGAGGGATACAAAATATGAGAAAAAAATAAAGAAATGTTTCAAATTTTTTATAAGAGTGATTTTTTAAAGAATGATAAATTATTGCATATGATTACTTTATTTATAATTTTAAAAATATTATAACAACAAAAATTAAATTTGAAGAATTCTTATTAACCCTCCAAAACCCCCAACCCTCCTCCAATACAATTTTTTAGTTCCTCCAAATGAGGGAGGTTTTGTATTATGAAGAAAAGTTATCCACCCAAAGCCATCATCTTCCATTTTCCTCTATTTCTTCCATTTGCTCATTCCTTTTTTCTCAAGTCTTCCCCTCCAAACTCGCAAATGAAACCTTAGGGTATTGGTTAAGAAGATACAAATAAAAATATCGTATTGAAAAATAGTGAAAAGTGATGATATTGACTTTTTAAACGTTAAAATATTGTTGAATTCCATATAAATCTACTAATTTTGGTTTTCTTAACAAGTGTCATAAGGACCTCGTTAGCATAACCCTTCTTTGAATCATACTCTCTCCGTCCATATATCTAAGCACTTAATTGACTAAAAGTTTGTCGCTAAATATAAACTCCTTTTTAAATTACTAGATATATTTATTATTTTTTC
>Ga0099826_10002730_pt1 | contig 11554 bp, 6 predicted proteins | sample Mtrugardesep15_FD_76830 | JGI IMG/M metagenome (GOLD analysis project Ga0099826, IMG submission 76830) | Root nodule microbial communities of legume samples collected from California, USA - M. trunc garden sep15 | ecosystem: Host-associated > Plants > Roots > Nodule | place: USA: California...
ATGTACTTAATAGGTCAACTTTGTAAGTCTAAAAGACTTTATCTATGGTTTGTGGCTTTCTTTTTAGCTAAATAGGTTTCTAAAAAAGTATTAGCCTTCCCTGTTAAAAAAAATAAAAATGATTTGACCTGATGTAGGTTAGGTTAAAGGACAGTTTGAACTGTTCTCACATGTACTTGCAAATAATACAACTATTAATGTATAATAAAAAAATGTTTAAGATTACATTGAAAATTGAAATGATCGCTTTACTTGGAACAAAATTTTATTGCAAATGAATCACTTATAACACAAAATAAATACTCATACTAATGAATCAATTTATCAATAAAATAAATGAGGTATTACTGGTTAGAATAACTTTACTTTGATAAAATAAATTCTTTATTTTTTTACTAAATAATGAGGGCATGATGTTGGCTTAACAATTATGTTATGTACTAAAATTAAAAAGTAGTGCAGGCACATGCCCACACAAGGGTGCATGTAGCTCCGCCACTGGGCCTGTGTTAGTGTTGCTTCTCATTTCATCGTCAATGCCATTCTCGATTAGGGAAGAAGAAGAAAAAAACTCCTTTATAAACCAACAATCAATAGTTGCTTTGGAAAAAAAAATATTACGGTAATCTCACATAGAATATAAATAATAAGTAAATTTAGTTCATAAACTATCAATTGTTAATTCTATTCCCAAACGTTTAAAATCAACTTAAATGTGTTGTACTATAATTTCATCACCAATTTGGCACATAAACTAATTAATTAAGAGAACAATTTGATGGATGAGAGTAAAATTTATGGAATATTTTTTAAACCTGCTTGAGTTGAACGTATGCTACTTTTAAGTTTCTAGTAATTAGCTCTCCCATGTCAATTTACTTGTTTATTTTTTTAAAATTATGAATTTTTTTTACTTAAATTTATTAGTTTTAAGACTAAAATGATGAAAGAGCGATAGTTTAATAATTAAATTGATTGTTTACTCTAGAAATATATATATATATATATATATATATAATTTAAATTGTGGCTTCTTAATTCAATAACATTTAATCATAGTAGATTTTTTTTTGAGGGAAATGATAGTAGATATTTTTTTTTGACAAAATAGTAGATATTTATAAAAATAAATATAAAAAATTTGATTCATATGATACATTTTGATTGATTGTAGAAAAAATTGCAACATTAATGCATATGATACAATTTAGCCCCTGTTTTAACTAGAAAGAGAGGTGATTAAAAAAGTAAATCCTTTTTATATTTTGAAACAAATAATTTTCAATTTTGATCAACATTATTATTTTTTATTTCTTCCATTAATGTCTCCATATGCGCGAATATGAATTTGAATTCAAATCTTCTAAACGGTCCTTCTAAACAAAAATTTATCAATCATTTGAGTTTAATTATTATCCGGTAAATAACAATAAGGAGTTGCAAAATTACTATAACAATTTATTCTATTATTAGTTTTAGTAAAATTTGTCTTTCTTCATAGTGATAGCTGATAGAGCTAAAGCCAAATCAGTTTAGATTGTGAAACGAGTATCAAAGATTCGAGATGTTCCACAAGCTGCACTGACATCGATATTTCCATGCGCATGAGTCATGACTTGCCAAAAATATAAACAAAAGAGTCAACCAGTCAAATCCCAAACTATAATCTTAGTTCCACCTTAATCCTAAAGTAGTAGTATTAAATTTACTGAAACACTAGAATCAAACTGGTGCATTATTCGTGTACCAAGTCGTCACTATTCCGTACCCTTTTAATTTATATTTTGTGGACCTATTCTTATCCGACTCTATTATATATACACAATAATAACTCCACATGCCCCCAATAAGTGAAACCATCAATTAACAATCAAAATCTTACACGTTTCTTCGTATCTCATACATAGCCATATATTATTTCATACTGTTTCTTCTTCCTTTCACAAAACTATAGCACTTTTCATTTCACAATTATTGAAGAGCAACACATATATGAGAGATATGGATATCAAGGTTAAAAAAGGTGGGTCTGCAAAGGAAAATGAGACAGGGGTAAGAAAAGGTCCTTGGACGTTAGAAGAAGACACCATTCTGGTTGATTACATTACAATCCACGGTGAAGGTCACTGGAATACCCTATCATCTTCTGCAGGTATGTATATATTTATATATTTTCTTCTTAGTTTAATTATATGGCATAGTTGCATGACTATCTTATTGATTCTCATAAATCTATTCTAAACAAAACTAATTAATTATACAGGTTTGAGGAGAAGTGGAAAAAGTTGTAGATTAAGGTGGCTAAACTACTTGCGTCCCGATATACGTCGTGGAAATATCACACTTCAAGAACAGATATTGATTCTTGACCTCCACTCTCGCTGGGGCAATAGGTATGTAAAATACTCTCTTTCCATACTTTATAGTCTATATATAATATCATTGTGTTTTAAATTCAAATAACATGAAATTTTAATGTATACACATATGTATTGGAAAAAACCAAAGTGTCGCGTCTAATTAGAGTTTATAAAGTGCGATAAATTACTTCATCTTATAAGTCTATTTTGTAAAGATGAGTTTGATACGCAGTAAAACCTAGTAATATGTTTGTTTTTTGAAAGGTGGTCGAAAATTGCACAACATCTTCCAGGAAGAACGGACAATGAAATAAAAAACTATTGGAGAACAAGAGTGATCAAGCAAGCAAAGCAGCTAAAATGTGATGTCAACAGCAAACAATTCAGAGACGTTTTACGTCACGTCTGGATGCCCCGATTACTCGAACAAGTTCAACCCGCATCACAATTCCCGGACACGAATAATCCAAACGGATCAAATATCCTTCTTCAACAAAACACATTGCAAAGTTCAGTTTCAGGAAGCAGTGGTATTTCCTCAGACTCATCATCAGTAGAATTCCAAGTTGCTTCAAATTCGGACCAAAATGATTCTTTGGTGCTTTTAGGCCATGATGGTTCGAAAGTATGGTCAAGTTTGAACAACCAGGTTTCAGAACAGGGGAAGAGTGGTGCTTGTGATGGTGACTCGTTGGAGGGTTTGTGGAACGATGAGAACATGTGGTTTTTGCAACAACTTTATGAAGATGTTGAAATAAAATACAATTTACTTGCGTGACGTTTCGTAGAATTAGTTTAATTCACAGTAGTGTGAAATGTTGAAAAAAATGGTATACGGCACTAAGTAGAACAATATGTATATTTGTCGCATTAGGGGATATGAGTTTTTCCTAGACGTGTTGCTACAAATACATAAATATTGCACGCACTAAAGTCTTTTTTCTTGTGCAATTATGATTAGTTTTACTGAGAAAGCTAACGTGTCCTTAAAGTTAGTTTAAAGTATTAGTAAATTTTATATTAAAAATTTATGTAATTATTGCATTGACAAAATAATACTCCCTCGGTTTCAACATGTATGTCGCAATTTTACAATGTTAATAGTACTTTAGCTTTTGGCCCTATTGGGCTGTGATTGTAATCTCAATTGCTAGCTTAAAAATTGATATTTTTTAAGAATACTTTATGTGGACAATCAAATGAAGATGGATGGTGAACAAATCATACAAGTAACAATTGTTCAAAAAATTCTTCGATCTTTAACAATAAAGTTCGATTACATCGTGTATTCTATAGAATAATCAAATGATGTAACCACTCTTTCAGTTGACGAGCTTCAAAGTAGCTTGATGGTGTACGAGCAAAGAATGAAGGATCACAGAAGAGGAACATGCTTTGAAAATCACAAATGATGGAAGAAATAGTGGCAGAGGAAGACAATTATCTAACAACGAGATGATCAAACGCTTCAATTGTCACAAATTGGGGCATTTTCAAAATGAGTGTCATAGTCTTGAAGCCAATTATGCATAATACAATGAAGATGAAAAAGTGCTTCTAATGGCAACCCCACAAGATAAAGCAATTTCAAAGAAGAAGGCATGGTTCTTGGACTAAGGTTGTAGTAACCATATGTGTGGTAATAAAAAAATGGTTCGTTGAACTAGAGAGTTTAGAGTGTCCATAAAATCGGGTGATAACTATAGACTGATGGTTATGAGAATATGTTAAATGAAATATTGGAGGCATTATACAACTCATTCTTGGTGTGTATTGCATCTCATTGTTGAAGAACAATCTCCTAAGTATAGGGCAATTGCAGGAGAAGGGGATGACTATAATACTTAAACATGTTAAATGTGAGTGTATCATAAAGATAAAGGATTGATTCTTGAATCAAAGATGTCCTCGAATAGAAACATTTAGAAACTTATACAAGTATATCCTAAACTCTTAGAAACATTTATATAAATCATGGAAGAGCTAGGAATTAAGCTTAGGAAGACCAAGTTTAAAAGATTAGTTTAGCAAAAAAAATAATATCAAATGCACAACAAATACAAGAAATTTAAGAAATTATAAAATATATTCAAAGAAGGATGAGTTCATATGCAAATATGGGAGGATTAATTCACGATGAAATCTGAACTAGTGAATCGTTGGTAGTGGTTGAGAGTGCACAAACAAAATCACAAGCAATGAGTTGAATTTTTTTAGAGAAATTGCAATGAGGAATAATAAATCGGGGTTCTTGTTGAAGATATCAGAGTTCTTCTATAATTTGCAGACAAACTCTTTTTCTAAAGGTTAAATATTCTTGTTAAGGATTCTAGTTAAGGATTAATACAACAAATTAAGTTTTTTTTTCTTCTTGAAGGGGCGGTTAATAAAGCCTATTTTTTTGTTTTGTTTAAGGCCTAATTTATTAAGGCATAAAAGATTTATTATACAATATCATATAAAGTTCACGTAAAAAACATATTAGCATACTAGTATAAAAAAAATTAGGGTGGACCATGATCTATGTTGATTCATCCTTTAGTTTTGTCGTTGATATAAACCAATAAGAAATATAAGATGGTTTGATAGTTGAAATTTGAGACTTCAAAAATTTAAGTGATAAGGGAGGTTGTGAATTCAATCCTCACCTTTGCAAAAGTTTAAATTTAAGTGATAGGGAGGTTGAGAAAAGTAAACCCTTCTCTTCCTTCTCCTCTTAAATCTTCCATCCAAACACACCATAAATGACACATAGATTGATAATTCAATCTCACCCTGACATAAAAACTTAGTAAACATTTTCTGTTTCAAAAAATACTATACATTTATATAAACAATACCAATTGATCTATTGTAATTTTTTTCCCTATGCGTGGCCCGGAAGACATATTTTGAAAAGTCTCAGGCTGCGTTGAATCACTTTCTTGCTCGCTTGTCTATCAAGAAACGTGTCCTTCTTGTCTTGCTTAATTCGAAACTTGGATACCTTGAAAATTGAAATAACTTGTTATAAATTCAGATGCTGTGAGTCATTTTTACGGCAACAATGTTAAATACTGCTTCATCTGCTTACTACTAATTTTGCTTTTGATTTATCCCATTTGACCAATTATTCTCATTTGTCAAAGACATCACTAATAGTCTTTTTTTAGGTAAAGTAGTTTATTAGTTGGAGGTGTTTCGAGTTCGAATTTCTATTTATATTATATATTGTTTTTATCAATTGAGCTTAACTCCCCGATATTACTAGTAGTCTAGTAGACGACAACCTCAGCTGAACATTTTTTTTTTCATGAAAAAATTTGTTCATTGTAGGAGGAAGATAGGAAAGCTACCTCACCTCAGGGTAAGTTTGCAAATGTCGTATTTTAAAGTGTGCTCAAAATTGCTTTTGTTTGAACAACGTATTAAACTTGACATGATGGAATGCAGGAATGGTGACTTTGATGTGCTCAATTATTTTTTATTATTACTGGAGTATATTCATCATACTCAAGTAGTTTTTAAGGTATAAACCCAATAAACCTAGTATATTATACTATCAATGCATAGTAGTAATATTCTTATTAAAATCAATTGACAAAATAAAAACACTTGTTTATTTTTTTTCTTTTTAAAAAAATAATTGTTTGTTGTGCATATACAACTAATTTTAAAATAAAAGTGATAATAATCAGTATTGCACAAAATCTCTATGTATTTTATCATATGGTTGGTTAGCACATCATAATATTAATTTTTAATTTGTTTTTACAATATGTTAAGATGATAAAATATGATTGAACTTGCGATTGTAATGTTAGTATCTTATTATAAATCAATGAAAATATCTACATATACATTTTAAATATTTTTTTTTAAGAAGCTAAACTAACCCCCTTAAATTGGCACCAGAGAGAATCGAGACCTTGAGGAGGAGCACACTCCCAGGTCCCAAGCCAATACCACTAGGCCAACTTAGGTGGGTTCATTTTAAAAACTATTTTAATTTTCCCTAAAAAAAATTATTTTAATTTCAAAAGTAAAACTCCTTCTATCCTTTTATTTATGATCAATACTTTGATAAGATCTTTAAAAATGATTTTATAAAAACTTAATTTCATTTAAGTCCTTCAAATATTGTGATTGTGCAATGTGAAATTAAGTATTTATAAAATCTTCTGTTACTGAGGTCAGTGATGTGTTGAGATATTGCCGACATCGGCTGATTATAGGGTTCATATATAATGATGTATCCAAATATCTGAGTCTGAGACCTCTTAATATACATGTTTCCTTCATTTTGACTAAATTGGGCCATGAGACCAAGATGAACAAAAATTACAAATTTTATAAGGTCGTTTGTTACCGTTTTTTCATTGAGAAAAACAGATTTTTAAATAAAATCATTACTTTTAGAAGTTTTCATTTGTCTGCTACGCATTTTAGAAAAAGGGAAACCAAAAATAAAAATGCTTCAAATGAGAAGCTATTATGAGTATCTTCTCATCAAAATCATTTTGAATTATGATCCTTTTCAAAAAATTATTTTTATCATAGTACACAAACACGAAACAATTTTTTCCTTTTTTAAAAGATCCCTAAAATTAATCTATAAATAATTGAATATCAAAATCATTTTTTTTATATTCTGTAACAAACGAGCATTAAATCTACACTGATGTGTTAAAATTGATTTTGTTTCTACAAACATGATTTTTGTAAAAATAACAATAATAATCTTGTGTGAAAATTTTCAAATTGCGTAAAAACTAATAATATAATATTTTATTAAATTTTGTTTATGTGAACTTAACTCAATTGGTAGAAATATTACATTATATATACAGGGGTTAGGGTTTGATCCCCATATTCTCGACTTATTTACGCTAAAATTGAAATTCTAGCCACTAGATTTCTTGACAAAAAACAATTATTATGAATTTTTTAAAAGAACAATGTTATTTTGAAACTTAATTTAATGTGATTGACGTATTCACCTTAAAAGGAGATAATTCGAAGCTATCTAGTTAAAGATTGAAATATCTCTATTCATCACATTCTTAGAGAAAGAAATTCATATGCAGATATCATTGCCAAATTAGGAGCAAGTCGTAGAAGATCTCTTGTGATGATACATGAACAATTGTCATGTCTTTCTTTGGCCTTGTTGGTGGATGTCATAGGGACATACTTTATTAGGACGTAGTTTTTTTTTTCTTCCTTGCTTTCTCTTTTTCTTTTCTTTTTCTCTCATGTAACCAAAAAAAAAGTAAAAGTATTATTTATACATTCGATAAACATTATAATTTTGTTTGCAAGTCAAGTATCTTCTATATTTTATACAACAATAGTGATTTAAAATAGGAGAAAAATATCTAAGGAATTGTACCTAAGTTTTGTCCTTTAAAATGTCTTATTTATTGCAATTTGTGAGGAAGCCTTAAAATACAAGAGGAGAGTCCGTCCTTAGTGGGAACCCACATCAATCAAAAGAATGACAAAAAAGAAGGGTACATGTATGTATGAGAGAGATGTGATATTTTTTTTATAAGCAGATGTGAAAACAAATTAATTTCTATTGTGCGAGAAAAAATTGTTACACTATTTTTTTATTTACATGAGAGCGAAAAATTGTTACAAATGTGAAAAGTTGCTTGTAATTTTTTGCATAATTTTAATGTATTATTACACTATTTTTTTGGTTACACGGGAGAAAAAACAAAAAAACAAATAAAAATAAAAACTAAGTTCTAATAAAGGACACTTCTTGAGTGTCCGCTAGAAGCGTTGAGGATAGACCGGAAAAAGATTCATTAACCTTAATCAAAGGGTATACACAATTAGCTCCCATCTTTGCAAGGATATGACCGCGCAAGCATTCCCTTCACGAAGAGTATGTTTCAAAACAAAATTTCAATCATTCTTCATGTAATCTTCGATAATCTCCACCATATTAGCATAATGGTGATATCAATGTGTTCTCATAGTTACCAACTCGATCAAATGAAGGGAATCGGAGTAACAAATGACTTTTTTAAAACTAGTTTGCCAACACAATTTCATGTCAATTAAGAGATATTGCAATCTCTACATATGTTCGACGAACCAATACTCCCATAAAAATCAAAATGGAAATTTCCCTCATCATTTTTCACTAATCCCCAAAATCCTAATTGTCCTGGATTAACAACGACACTCCCATCCACATTTGAAACCATAACATCTTGGTCATCACTTTGCCAACATACTCATGTAAAAAACTCAAAAGTAGATAATTAGTGTTATTTTAAGGGTTAATAGTGTTTTACCCCTCTGTAATATAGGTCATTTTCAGTTTTCGCCTCTGTAAAATATTTTTTTGGGATTTCGTCCTTGTAATTTAAAATTTATTTGGTTTTGGACCTTCATGAAAAATTCCACCCCCTGTAATTTATGGAAATTTCGTTTTACCCCCTGTAATTTGAGCAAATTTCGGTTTACCCCTCTGTTAATTTGATCAAATTTCGGTTTACCCCCTACCATATCATCGATTTTGTACAGTCAAAATTCATGAATGTCCAAAACCAAAAAACTTTAAATTACAAGGACGAAATCCAAAAAGAAAATTTTACAGGGGAGAAAACCGAAAATAACTTATATTATAGGGTGTAAAACACTATTAACCCTTATTTTAATGTATCCTCTGTTTTCCTTCCAAAAAAAAAATTAGAAAAAAAAACGAGTTTCTACTTTTTTATGCAAAAATAAAAATGGACAATTCGGGTTTTTTTTTTTAACTTTTTGTCAAATTCTTTCACAATCAAACACACTTGGGTGTGTTTGATTTGTTAAAAAATAAAGGACATGACATGACAACTCCAATTGTACAATGTTTGATTTGTAAAACTGTTTTAGGGACATGACAATCTTGAGGCAAAAGACAGGACTAAAACTGAAATTCTTCTCACTCACCAAACCACAACACAACTTTTTGTCTCACGTACAAGTTTTTTAAAATACCAAAATAACATTTTGTCCACCAAAAGTCATATAAGACCAACAATTATTCAATACTATAAAAAAATTGCAGTGTTGTTTTGTCTTGTGATGTGTTGTTTTGTCTTGTACGATTTTGTCAAGTACTTATTGTTTGTATTCCATATCAAATACACCCTTAAGAGATAAATAACTAAGTGTCTATGATTTAAATTATCAATTTAAAACTTAAAAACGTAAAGGACTAATCAGGTACCAACGTAAAACTTAAAGGACAAATAGAAGTATTTGACCTATTTATTAAACACTCAATCTCTGAAACTAAACATTCTGAAACGAATTACTAAATGAATTCGACTAATAACTCTAAATAATTAAATTTAAACAAAACAATTTCTCTAGAGGGACTCATAAATAAGTAAAAAGAGAGAAACGATGCTTCCATAATCCCTTAACTACAAATATTCAATTTATTTATCACATAATAAGAGTGTATATTTAACACGATGTTAAATAAATAAAGGACCCACTATAGATGGTATAAGAGATTAATTTTTATGTGTTGAAGTGTAATTTTTTTTAGAGTAAGTGGCTTAAATTAAACCTTTTGAATTGTAGTTACCTATTATGTGATCAAACATCCTTAATTTATTTTTAATCACAAACAGTAGAATCAAACTAAAATCACATTCTTAATTACTTATTCCATTTCTTGTTGTACGGAATTAAATTATCTGTCATAAGCTAGTTTAAGGAATAAGAAATATTCTTTACATACAAGTTCATAGGTTTATAGTATCTGCAAACAATTTCCTTTAATTAATATCAACTAGAAAGGAAGTTTGACCTTAGACATATAGCAGATACAGGAACCATTTTGCTTCTGGAAACGACCAAATACTGTTAAAGCCTTCTTAGTTCTGACTATTTGACATTAATTACTATTATTTTAGTAAACTTAGTTGAATATACGTGTAATTAGTCAAAGTGTCAACACGAAATAGCAAGGTCAAAATAAAAAATACCAATAAGAGTAACTAGCAATAACTAAAATACTATATAGTAATTTAATCAATCAAGTAGGAGTATTATTTAACAATTCTGCGTACCAAGTATTCAGCTATACTCGCAGCCCCTCACTTTATCTTATATAGTTTTGACAAATTCTCAGTTCTTAAAGTGCAATTCCTCCTAAATCCAACGTCAACGCTGAACACTCTCTATATAATCATACTCTTACATATCCATAACAAAATCATCTAAGAGCCTAAGATATATATTTTCAGAACCTTTTCTTACTCCAAAGCCAAAACAAAATATAACTGAGTGTGACAGAACATGGATACCAATTACAAAACCAATATTCATGTAATGAGGAGTTTTTCAGATTGTGGTTCATCAGTAACAGATGTAAGTCAAGATGATACTATGGTAATAAAGAAAGGTCCATGGACAGAAGAGGAGGATACTATTCTGATGAACTATGTGGCGGTCCACGGAGAAGGTCATTGGAACTCCGTAGCTCGCTGTTCGGGTCTAAAGAGAACCGGGAAAAGCTGCAGATTAAGATGGTTGAACTATTTGCGTCCAAATGTTCGACGTGGGAACATCACTCTCCAAGAACAGCTCTTGATCCTTGAACTTCATTCCCGTTGGGGCAATCGGTACGTGTGTATATATATACATGTAAACTATGTAATTGGTTGATTTATATTAAGGTTGCATTATGATCGTGCATTACAAGAAATAAGACATTAAGCAACGACTTTCTTCGGTGACAATTAATTTGTTAGCAACATGCATATGGCTAATTTAACTCGCTGTAATAAATTGTTTGATTTCTTTCTATTGTATTTGTAATTGAACATTTTTTTTTCCTATTTCAAACAAACCTTGTTTAGTTTTAGAAGGAAATAGAGTTGGTCAAATTAACTAACATGATATTATGTTATTTAATGAAGGTGGTCTAAAATAGCGGAACAATTACCGGGAAGAACCGACAATGAAATAAAGAACTATTGGAGAACAAGAGTGGTGAAGCAAGCTAGGCAACTAAAATGTGATGTAAACAGCAAACAATTTAGGGACACATTGCGTTTAGTATGGATTCCACGCCTCATCGAGAGGATCCAATCTACTCGTGCAACTGCAGATACTAATTTCTATGGCCAACAACAAACCTCAATTTGCAACAATGCTAAAGCTCATAGTGAAACTTGTGGGGCAAATGCAAATCC
>Ga0099826_10002731_pt1 | contig 11553 bp, 5 predicted proteins | sample Mtrugardesep15_FD_76830 | JGI IMG/M metagenome (GOLD analysis project Ga0099826, IMG submission 76830) | Root nodule microbial communities of legume samples collected from California, USA - M. trunc garden sep15 | ecosystem: Host-associated > Plants > Roots > Nodule | place: USA: California...
CTGGAGACGCCACGGTTGATAGTCTACCTTGCACAACTTGGGTAGTGCCGTGAAACGTCTTAAAGAAAGCGACCTGGTCGTGACTCACCCTGGTAATAGTTTCAAAGCTCTCTCGTAATTTTAAAATCCAAAAACCAACAGTTATTCTTATTACATTTATTAGTTTGTTCATAGAAATAAAGACACAAACCAAAAAATGATTTGTTTTTACTGTGTAGCCTTGTGACCTCTATATATACATAAATGAGAAACACATCAAGCCCAGCAACAAACCACAAATATGTTGTTAGCATAATCTGCAAATGATGCATCTACCTGCTCTTGCGAACACTTATAATAATAATATAATAACAATGTCAACCAAATTGAGAGTGCGAACCAGATTGATCTTGAGAAAATCGTTCGTGGTAAAGATAAAAGGACTGCTCTAATCAAAACAACAACTTCATAAAAAAAAAAAAAAATTGTTGCAATTTCTTTTAAGCTGCAATTTGGAGATGCTGCTTGCTGCAATTGAGTCAATTTACATTACAATTGAGGATTAATTTAAGGTTTTGGTATGCACATGCATATGGATTGATTTTAAAGTATGCACATGAACATTCTATATGTGTCTTTTCACGTAGGGATTGATTTAATATCTATTCATTCTCACAGAATAATATGTTTAAGAATAATTTGGGCTATTCTTTCATCAATCTGCTTTTTTCTTTACACCTTCTCCCCTTTTATGAGGTTATTATATCTATTTCCTTTTTCATTTCTCATAATAAGGATTTTCTAAATGGGACACTGTGATTTTCTAGTATGAAGAAGTATGATTAAATTTTAATGATGAAATTTTATGCAGGCTTTTAATAGGAAGACATGGGGCCACAAGTATAATATCAAGAAAGTTGCTACACTAGAGTATGCAAGGACTCAAGGAAATGCTACAGTTTCTAGAAAGGATGCATATTCAGAATTCAGACTCAATCAAATGAAAACAAGTGATATTACTTGATCCAATTGTTTGCAATTACGAGATTTTTGGTTTGAGGGATTGCTCCTAAGATGTCTAGCAAATGTCAAATATAACAAATGGATTTCATATTGAATATGGATTAAGACAATTTCTCATTCTAGTACTCATGAATAGTTCAGTGATCAATAAATAGTTCAGTAATCAATAGTTCAATAAAATTTTGTTGTTGAAGTGGAATTTTCAATGTAAGACCCTAGTATTCTAGTAAACATAAGATTTATTTAATTTATTATGGTTTTGGGTATTGCAAGGAAATAATGGATTAGGTTTTGTAATTGTCATTATGTACTTTAGATATTATCATGATGAATTGCAAATATAATTTACCTTTTTTAAATGATTAAATAAGACTTTTTTTTGTAAAAGGACAATTCATTAGCAACAAACATCACTTCCCCTCAAACCAAAGGGGTACAAATAACAGAAGGGAAGCTACTAGGTCAAACACAATTGGACTTACTAGTAGCTAACCGGCCAAGCCATGGGAAGCCCAATTAGACTCCCTACTTGTACAAACAATGAAAATTGCTTTTCTGACTTCATTAACTTCCTAATAACATGTGAAAAATACTTGATTTCCTCCAACTGTACCATTGGCATATCCGATAGCATTTAACTACCGCTGAGGCTAGTGGTAGTTAACTACTGCGTTCTGGGAATACAGCAGCCTATCATTCAATATTTTTGCAACATATTTTTTATCATTCAAATGAGATTTTTTAAACCCAGCGTGAATTCAAATAAAAATTGCGTATTGAATAAATAAATTCGAATAAAGTGACACAATTACACAAAAACAATTAAACAAATACACAATTTTATTTAGTTTTAATTTTCTTCACAATTACATTCTCCCTAAATATATGGTATCATCATGATGTTGGGTTCAAATTAAATTATTGAAAGTTTGCCGAAAATGTTGGTATTGAAGTGTCGTATACTTAGCGTAGTGATTTGTAGCGCCCTTTGAAAAGTCAAAAGAATGAAGAGAACAACACATGTATTCTACAAAATCAACTATATAAATTCTCACATTGAATTCCCTCATATAAGATGAGTAGGAACGTAAAGGAATGAGGTGCATTCCCTTACGTCTCACTCATCTTATACAAGGGAATTCGATGTGAAAACGTATATAGCTGATTTTGCAGAATACATGTTGTGTTCTCTTAATCTTTTGACTTTTCAAAGGGGCTTGCAAATCACTATATTACATTCAGTATAAGACACTTCAATACCAATATCTTCAACAAACTAACAATAATTTTATTTAAATTCCAACAAAATAAATACACTACCTAATTTTTTAAAGGAACAATAGAACTTCCGGGCGAATGCTTGAGAGTTGTTGTTTAACAAGTTTGACCTTATCCAATTTTAGAGGTAAGACAATTGTTGTAGTTGGAAAGTCCAATTTCCGGGTGAATGCTACCTAATCACGATCTTCTGGCGGAATCAAACTCTTGAGAATATCTTTAGTTGATCTCAACAACGTGACAAACATATCGATCCACGGGAACATGTTGTGCTGCCAAAAAATCGAGAACATGCTTCTTACATCGTCATCGTTCTTCAATTCTAGCCGACTGAACGTTATTCTCCTATCGTCCAACGTTGGACGTTCATACCAAATGTATTCCACCCACCTTGTTTCTCCGGGGTTGAGTCCTTGGTTGATTTCACCCAGTTGATCCTTGAAAACTTTTAACGTGACATTAATGTACTGAACCTTGAACAACCGAGGATTTCCATCGTTGAAGCTTATGCTAACACTGAACTGATCGGCCATTGTTTGAAATCTACTCCATAAAAAAATAAAACAATCAATGAAAAACTCATTCAAACATTTCATCAAACACTTGGAGTGCAAATTAAACATAAACCCTAAAAAAACTCAAATAAACCCTAAAAAATTTATAAAAAAAAACTCAAAAAATATATATATTTCAGCAATATAACTCCATTATAACAAGTATTGATAATATTTGTTAATAGCATTTCAGATCTACAACATAACTCTATTAGAAAAATTTAATCAAATTTTAAAAATAAAACTACAACTAAAATTATAAACATATATACCAAACTAAAATGTATGATAATAGCCTAAGTGATTACTTCTGATTTAGTGGCAAAAAAATTGGATGATTTAGTAGAGTTTTTTTAGAGAGAGAGTGTGTGATAATTGAAAATTTTAGAGAGAGAGAGAAGGAGTAATGAAAGAGTGGCTAGAAGCTTGCTTCTGACTTGGATATGTGTCACACGCAGCAATAGTTAACTACCGTTGGCCTCGGCGGTAGTTAACTGTTGTCGGATATGCCAGCGGTAGTTAACTACCGTTAGGGGCAATTTTGTATTTTTTTTAAGTATTATTAGGAAGTTACTAAAGTCAGAAAAGCAACTTTCACAAACAATACCAAGACTAAAAAATGCTACGGAAATTATTCTTCTCAGTTAAGTGTTGTTACTTTTAAAATTGGTTAAACCGATATTAACATTGATTGAACCGTTCTAACAAGTGCCTAACCGCGGATAATTGTTGTTGGAGTATGTTTGAGATCAATTTTCAAAAGTGAGAAGAGTAATTTTCAAAAATACTAGCACTAAATAGATCTCTAGAAGAATTATAGCAAAAAGAAGCGACTAATCCCCAATAAGTCCTTTGGAAAACACAATTTTGGCACGCTGTGGCCAGGACGAGTGAATCTATCTCGAAGACAACTTGCTCGAAATCAAGGTTGTGAGCTAAAATCAATGATTCAACTCACCTAGTATTTACTATTGGGGATTAATCACTTCTTGCTGCTGTAATTCCTCTAATTACCATCGGAGGTGGTACAACCCTCATGATCAAATAAGACTTTGATCGAATATTGTTCTAATTTTTAAACATAATGAATCGACTTGAAACGAAAAATATTTAAATTTAGATAGAAAGGTGTTGTTGTTTTTTGTGTGATTTGAGTATTCTCTACGCGCAACTACAGTGACTAGTCCCTCAATAGATTTTACATTGATGAAATCTCAGGTTGTATTCAAACTCAAGACTTCTAGTTAAGCTAAAAAACAGTTTTTACCATTTCATCCAAGTGCTATTGGAATAGGAAGGCACTGTTTGAATATAATACTTCTAAGAGAAAGAAAAGAAGAAAAAAAGGTAAAAATTAAGTGTGGAATACATTAGTAGATAGTATTTTTAAACTTTTCTATTCATAAAGGGTTATTGAATTAAAAAAAAAAATTAATAACGATCTATTGGCAAAAAAAGTACAATAATATCTGTCAAATATCACCAAACTGGTAGAGAATAAAAGTATTCTAATACACAGATTAGAAATCACTAGTCTAGTGCCAATTTTCCACAACTCTCCAAAAATGTCCAATCAGGAAAAGTGTAATAGCACAATAATTTTTTCATGTCGGCCTGCTATTTCAATGAAACTCTTTTGCCTAGATTGTACCTCTAAATGAGAACATGGTTTATAGTACCTCTATGTCCAGCAAGCATCATGGAATAAAGCTAAACCATATCATAGTTTCAAACAAGGAAAAGAAACATGTTTGAGCCACTAAATTATAGTCATCAGGATGTAATGTAATCAATTATATCAAACAGAGAAGTCACTGCTATTTGTTGTTAAATTGAAAATGCAACAAGCTTCCAAGTTTAAATTTATTGAGTAGAAGACAAATTACAACTATGAAAGCGAAAATAGAGAATGAAATAGTGAAGTATGAAGAAAAGGAATAGACTAAGAAGAAAGAAAATTCAGATTTAGGAGTTAGGACCAGCTCACATATATTTTGAATGAGGGATGTTAACAACACACTCTAATATATATTTTCTAATTTGTTTTATTGGTAAAAATGCACATGTGTTACATCAAACTATGTAGGTATCATATAAATTTGATTGGACTCATACAAATATTAATCAATCAACGAATGTATTGGAAAATGTGTGTTAAAAGAGTGTGTTGTTATTGGTATTTATGTGTTGCATTTCTTTTATTAAGGGGAGCTTGAATTTGTTTTAGTAAGTAAGACCCTCCAGTCAAACATCATTGGTCGTTTGATCAAAATCAAATGACCAATTATTCTTGATTGCATATGCTTGATGACTACGCAAAACATGCATCTAATATACTAAAATTAACATTATGAAATAAGAATTATTGATTATATTTAAAGGTTATGAAATAGTAAAATTAATTAAATTAAACTAATAACTATCTTTAAAAATAATTTTTTTTAAAACCAAAGTAAAATATATTATCAGTAAAAATAGCCTTCTCTAGCACAAGGTGTACCAAAGGAGAGCAACTGTCTCAAAAGTTTATAACCATCACAACCAAGCAAGAGAGAAAAAAGAAATACATAATTACCCAATGTCTGAACTCGCTGGGGGACTAAGCCACCAACCGTGATAACTAGAAACAAAGGAAAGCATAGTTTCCTTTTAGCCACAAAAAGAAAAGCAACTTAATCTTGTCCAACAGTTGAAGAGTAGAACATTCGTATTATTGAAAATCATGTTATTTCTTTCTTTCCAAATTTTCCAAGCACATGAGAACCAAATTAAATGCATAAAAGAGCGTCGCGCTTTAGAACCACTTGTCAAGTTTCAAAATTGAACAAAATGTTCAGATATGTCAGTCGGTGTAACACCCAAGGCTGACGAGGACGGGGAGTGGTCGCCGGTGCACAAGGCACGACAATGAGCGGCTCCGGACATCTTCTAGACGAACCGAATCACACCAGGATGAGAGGGATCCCGAGGCCGTGCAGGTATGAGACTGCATGGTTGAAAGAAGGCTTATAAGAATTGTTTAGTACTACCTATATCAACAAGATGCATCTTCTTTTTGATAGCCCGTTCTATAAGAACTCCACAGTTAAGCGTGTTTGGTTTGGAGTAGTCTTTCGATGGGTGACATACTGGGAAGTTTCCTGATAAGCGTGCGAGGACAAAACACGCTGAAAAGATTAGTGTTTGTTTGTAGGGTCAGTCAACAATGCTTAAAGCAATCTAGGATGTTACAGTTGGGGCAGCCACACAAATACCCAATCAATTACAAACTAGTTGTCAAAGGGAACCAAAGTAACTGCAATCTAAGAACAAATGAGAAGCCGTTTCCAGGTTGCCACAACCACTAGCACACAATCAAGAGTCATTATGAATAATACCACTAGCAATTAAATTATCATTAGTTGCCAATCAATTACGAGAATGTGGCCATCCAAACACCAAAACCTTCAAAGGAACATGTTTATGCCATAAAAGATTCAAGTCCACAATAACATCTTCAGAGACATGACTAATAAGAAGATTGTACGCACTATGAATTGTAAAACCATCAGATGTATCCAACTTCCATAGCCACTGATCCTATTTGTCTCCCTGCAAAGATATATTTTAAAGTAAAATCCTACACTCCCACACTAGTTTCTCCTCCCTTTCCATCAATTGTCGTATCCACTTTCACACCACCCTCACCCCATCCTAACATAAACATATTCGCAACCAACGGCAACTTATACTCAGACAAATCGAACAACCTACCAAATCTATTTCGTAATGACAAATCATCAAGTCACAAATCCGTCCAAAAAAAAATGTATTTTCCTCATTATTAACCTCAGGACGAATATTATTCTCAAACTAGCCTCATGCCGCATGTTCACCACCATTTCGAACACGAACCATCTTTCTCCACCACGCGGTGGAATTTTTTTTATGGGTGGTGGAATTTTTTAGTAGTTAAACAGAATTACAAGTATCCAATGAAACTTATACACGTAAGTGGAAGGATCAAGGTCTAAATCCGAGTCATGGCGTCCGACTTAATAATTTTGGCATTTTTGTCCCACAAAGTTACAACTTGTGTTTTGGGTGGTGAAATTTCTTTTATAGAAGGGCTTTGTGTGTGTTTTTCTTTAGGGGTTGTGCGTTGTTTTCTAATTGTCCTTAGTTTTGGGATAGTCATAGCTTCCTCCTAGTCCCAGCGACTTGCGTAGTTAATTCAATAATTTCTTTTTGATTGACTAAGCTCTCTCTTCTCCTTTTACGTCAATTCCATCTTTTTTTTTATAAATTAAAAGAACAAAAATCAAAATACACTATAAGAAAAGGTTGATTTAGCTTCCATTACTTAGCCTCGGCTAGGTTTGTCGCAATAGTGTTGGATTAGTGGTGACCACACTTTTGAATACCAATGATTTTTTATCAGAAAAAGAAAAATTAAAAGAAGAAAGAAAACTACAAACCAAAGTTGGAGAGAAGAAGACATGACATCTTTCTTAGCAAGTATATCAGCACTTATATTTCATTCACGTAAGGTATGTTGGAGAGAAATGGTCCTTGTGTAGATAGAGCAATGCATGTGGTAACTATCAATCAGAATCGTGTGAGGATGACAGCACGAAGTAGAAGAAGCAAGAAGATCCAAAGACCTTTTGGAGTCGGTCTCAATATTTAACCACAACTTTAAAATCTTTCTCCCAAGTTAGATTATTAGTTTACAACCATTAAAAAAACGAGCAAGAAGATAAGAGAATATATGGTATCAGTCTCAATATATAACTAGTTATATTTACATAGTTTATGAATTAAATTGAAATAAGGGGACTAAATTGATGGTTTATTCAATATTATTTTCTCTTCAATTGTATTGACTTATTGTTTACCAGTATTTTTGGTAAACAAGAGTTAGTTTTAAATTTATTACTTGCATGATCAAACGAGAAATTCTATAATATATTGTGCAAATGTTTTTTAAAAAATGTTTGAATGTTCATGGTGTTCATGAACTTGCAAGTAAAAACGATGAAGATAAATGTCTTATTCAATAGAATCAACAAAGGTTTTTGGAGATTTAACAGGAAATAACACTTTAAAGATGAAAGAAAAACAATTTAAAAGAAAATGATTTACATTGCATATGTAAAAGATGGTACATCAAATCAAACGTACATTGTTTTGTTACTCTTTTCTCTTTGTGACTTGGATATTTCGAACATAAAGATTTTATTTTGTGACCCTTATTTCATATGAAAAACTTACATATGCATAATTAGTAGTAACTGGAACTAAAAGTCCTAAAAACTATAAGTCTTCGACAAATCCAACATGTTTCCATGTGTCTCCAACCTTTGACTTTGCCTCTTCATAAAGAATTTGAATTTCTTATTGTCGAAACTGAATGGTTTGAATATGCCAAAACTCATTACAATATGTCGAATGTAACTTATATCTGGATTGAAACCAAAAATAAAGTTTTAACTTATATTAGAAAGTTTTCTTGTCGAACAAGCAACATTTAAAACACATGCTAACACTCATTTAAATTGATATGAATTAATTTTTTTCTTAAACGGTCAATGTTAATATGCTAATTGTTAATTTATCAGTACTTGTTGGAGGTGAGAATTGAATTTGAAATCAGTCACCAAGGCAAGTATATCATCCCTTTGATATAAATTTATTATGCACAATACCAGCGATTTTCAAAAATAAATTTTTTAAATAATTTCCTCAAGATACCCATACAATCCAGAAATTTTTTAAATAAATTTATTGAACAAGAAATTGATGTTTCTTGTAGCTTAGGTTATTGACACAGACAAATATAATTGCTTTGCCAGGTTGTGGCACATGTTCTATTATTGTTAACCAGATTCTCAAACTGCAAACCTATGGTCTCATTTTGGAACCACAAACCTTGTTGGTGGGTCAACATTAGGCCCCTTAGATGTTACATTGATCTGATCTCCTTTCCTTAAACTGATACAACAAAATTTCAACAATTTCTTTTGTAGTAAAACAGCCAGCAACAACAGTTAAATAACAAGTCTCAACCATCGTGACTCATAAGTTGTACCAGTTTTTCTGTTATGCCTAAAATTATCAATCCCAGTACTACAAAAGAAATTATCAGTCTCAATTAAATTCATGTCTAAAATTATAAGTGTATCAACACCACTTAAAGTTATAATGTTTTAAAATATAAAAAATCATTTAAAAATTTAATAGTTTAAGCCTAACTTGATATTTCCTATAATCAAAAAACAATTCTCTTTCTCTTTCTTGTGAGCCGTCACCAAAACCGTAGTTTTCTCTCCTTCATTTACCAAAGAGGGATGATTTATGGTCAATTTTTGACCCAAAATCACCTCTCTAACTCGTTTTTCTCTTTCCCTTTTATTGAAATAAGTGATTTTCACATCTATTTCGTTTTTTATTTTGTGATTTTGTCGTCTTCGTGCGACGTTGGTTTGTTCATCGACTTTGTGCGACGTTGTTTGTCTTTCTTGTTTTTCTCAAGTATTTAATCGGTTCAGATTGTCAAATCAGCTTCGATCCAGTGCAGATCCAATCAATGACTTTGACATCATCCACGTTGCAGATCTAGAGACATGGTTATTCCGGAGATTTAAATATAGTTATACGTGTAGGCATTTGTATTTTGTCGTTTTATGTTATTAACATGGATGTTGTGAGCCTGTTCACAGATTCATCCTTGTTGTTTTTAGCGAATTTGCATTATATTGATGTACTCTATCAATTTGAATGAATGAATATCATTTATTTTTGTCAAAAAAAAAAATAGCTTAAGCCTAATTAAACAAAAGTTATTAAAACTACATTTTGGAAAATTTTATAAAGACTAAAACATGTTACTTTTTTTATGAGAACTAAAAACGAAATTGATTATCTTTATAAATACAAAAACATATTTAACCCAATAATTTATCACGGTACAATTAGTTAACTTACTTTAGCGGTCCATTTAATTGTAGTCACAACTGTCAAAGTTAGTCGATCTAGAGTAAATTTTGTGTCATCCATTGCAATATATATGCCTCTAGCAGACAAATATTGCAGTGTCCACTAGATCAAGTAGAATATGGTGTGTCTAGATCATGAAAAAAGTTGAGCTTGGCATGCATATGGTGCGAGAATTTAGTATTGATCTTTTGTTAGAAAAATGATGTTGGAAGTTGAATGTGAGTCAAAACGATCTTTGATTTGAACTTTTATCTTCTAACTATGGCGTGGAGAAGGGTGGTGTGACACCCTAAATCAAACATACATAAAATAGGATATTTTAACTTTATTTCTAGAAGAATAATGTACACGATGGGACAACATACAAATATAAATTTTTCATGGAATGCCAAATGCCAAATTTTACACTTACACATTAACTAATACAAATCCTTTTTTTTTTTTAAAGAACTGATACCAATCCTTGAAATTAACAATATTCAAAAGGTTATAAAAGTATACATTTATGTCTTCGTGAGTATAACTCAGTTGGCATGAATAATACATTGTTTTATATAATGACTAAATTTAAACCTCGAACACTCCACTTATTCATATCTTGATATCAAAATTTATAACTTATAAACTATGAAAATAATTTACTTTCCCCTTCAAATAATAAATTTCAAAATAGAGTAATGCTAGAAAAACACTTTAGCAGTCGTGGACCAACGTAGGCTTCTATATTAATCCATGTTGCTATTTTTGAAAAGGTAATTACTGGTTTACCGTCTCATCAAATTGACCCAACTTTAACACTTTTAAAACAAAATCTAATTAAGTTTAAGACTCAATAAAATTGTAACAAACACTAATTGGTCTAGTGACGATAGATGAATTTAAACGGTAGTCTACGGTGCTCCAGTGTAGCGGAGGCTAAGTCTTCACGGTGGAGGAGAAAGGTGTCTGCAAGCACATTAGCACTCCAAAGCTCAATTCAAAATTTGAGAGAAATAAATAAATGCAAAATGTGATGAAATGAAGTTTTACCTTGAGAGTGGTGCGGAATCACCCTTTTATAAGCATTGAGGCGTGTAACTACCTCCGTGAGATGCAACACCATTATAGGAGATCGTTTGAGATGAATTGGATGGTTAAGATAGGGCCAAGGCGTGTTCATGTGCGGTGATCTACACAGGAGTTGGCGTGCTCCCTCCCCGTACCTATTAGACCATAGATCACCAACTGACAACCTAAAATAACTATATATATTGTTGGTGTAAGCTCTATAAGTCAATTATTTATAAGAACATGGTATTAGTATTGAATATTTATTTATCTATACCTATTAATAAAGGCAATACTTTTTGGTTTGGTGTAGCATATTTAAAATTCCTATTATGCCCCCACTTATTGCAAATATTCCCAAAAAAATTATACAATTGGCTGTGTAGGTTACCAAATTTGAAAAAAAAAATGTAACTGTTCTTTTCTTTTTTATTAAAACAACCGCATGCACTAGAGATAGCGATATCCATGGGGGAGTGGAGATTTTATGGTTGGGGATTAACAAGTCATTCTTCCATTTTCAAAACTGCCTTCTAAAGCACTCAACATCCCATTCCCACATAACCCAATTAAAATAGAGTAAATTACACTCCCCTCCCCTCAAAGATGCTTGAAATACACTCCCCTCCCCTCTTATGTTAAAATATACAATTTCCTCCCTTGAAAAATAAAATTTACACTCCCCTCCCTTATA
>Ga0099826_10002733_pt1 | contig 11553 bp, 9 predicted proteins | sample Mtrugardesep15_FD_76830 | JGI IMG/M metagenome (GOLD analysis project Ga0099826, IMG submission 76830) | Root nodule microbial communities of legume samples collected from California, USA - M. trunc garden sep15 | ecosystem: Host-associated > Plants > Roots > Nodule | place: USA: California...
CTTTTGAACAGAACATACATTAAATTATAAAACCTTCCTTCCCCTCCCCTCCCTTCCCCTTCCCTCCATTAAAATCCCTCCCCCTCCCCCTCCCCCCCGTTGAACCAAATGGACCCTCAATAGAATTTCAATCTCGTTAACTTTGTATCAAATTTTATCAAAATTCTTCTTCATAGCAACTAACAAGTACCGGATAGACAAGAAGAATTATATAATAAATGTTTGCTCAAACTTCCCTCCTATCAATGTTACATAAAAAGATGACGGCATCAGTCATACCCGTTGCAAAATTGACTCTGACTCCTTCCTTCCCAATTGTTCATGTCTCAAAGCATCAACAGCCTCTTGGTATTTTGCATACATCTTCGCCAACTTCGACAAATAGAAGAATACAATAAGATTTAGTTGTGCAAATCAAATGAGAGAACATGTCAAGGATTGAAAGTAAAATGTAATTAACTCACACTCCACCCATCTCGCAAAAGTGAAGCAGCTAATGCTGTTCCCGAAACCCCAACAGGAATTTTTGAGACTAGTGCATTGTTTTCTTCATCCATGTTATCAGTTACAATAGCTGCCATCCATCTGTAACAAAAACGGAAAGTACTAAGCAATATATTCCTAGAACAAATAAAGGACTGCATGGCCATGATTAAGCATTTTTCAAAACTTAATACATGCAGAAAGATTGAGGAGAGATTCAATTATATATGTCAATGTTGCACGAAATGCATAAATGAAAACTAACATTACCTTTCACTACTACTAAGAAATTAAAATTGTTAAGATACTAATTTGGACTGGTAAGCGTCCTATTTTGAAGGTAATTAGCAATGATACTTCCTGGCAGATTGGGGGTGGCTCTCACATTAATTTTTGGACTGAACGTTGGTTGTTTAGGCTCGTGGTTGATTTGATCAGTATTTCTAGTAATATTCATTACCTGCTGCACACACGTGTCCAAGATTTTTGGACTGAACGTTGGTTGTTTAGGCTCGTCATTTGATCAGTATTTCTAGTAATATTCATTGCTTGCTGCACACGTGTCCAAGATTTTATTGTTGTTGGTTCTTAGTCGATTTTGAATAGTAACATATTTGTTGAGGCATGAGATTAAAAACATCACCATTCCAACTTATGATAAAGATCAGCTTGCTTGGTCTGCCTCTGCTTCGGGGAATATGAGTTTTAAAGATGCGTATAATTGGCACCCAAAATGGCCAATCTATTCCTGTCTAAGATGATCTGGAAAAGTTGCATCCCTCCATTCCTTTATTTGGCATATTTTCTCTTATAAAATGCCAACTGCTGAAAATATTTGAAAAGGTGGTTATAACTTGACGTTTCAGTATGTTCCCTTTCTAGCCAAGTTTGTTGATGATACTAAGCATGTTTTCTTTTATTGTCCTTGTGTTAAAAGTATCTGGCTTTGGCTAGGAGCATTCCTAATGCTAATTTGGACTATTCTAGTATGTTTTCTGTTTTGCAGGTTTGTGAGAAAAACTAGAGCTTTCGGATGAAGGACGATTGTCGGTGTTTTATGGGCAATTTGGTTTTCTAGAAACCAATCTTGATATCAAAACAGGACAATTAACTTTCAGAGTTATTTCAATGATTATAATTTATATCAAAAATGTCACACTCAGATTCAGATCTTTCAGTTATGTGGTCTTTCGAGGTTACAGGTCAACCTCTTGCCCACAAAAAATTATCCAGGTTAATTGGCATCCCCCCTCCTAGTCATATTATCATATATAATACCTATGATGCTGCTAAAGGTGTTCTTGTTTTGTCAGCTTGTAGTGGTATTTTCATAGATTGTTGCGCAACCACCTTGGGATGTTTTACGGCTCGTCGGGATACCCATAATGCTTTTTCTGCCTAAGTTATGGGTGCATTGAGATAGCTTTAAAAAAAGGTTTGAATGAGTTGTGGTTGAAATTTGACTCTATGCTAGTAGTGATTGCTTCTTTTAAAAATAATGCTCCCATTCCATGGCGTCTACAACAAAGATGGCTTAATTGCTTCAAGCTTACAAGGCAGGTGCAAATTTTCTTCTATTCCCATATTTTTAGGGAAGAAAACTCATGCGTATATAAGTTAGATGATAATGGTATCATTTCCCTGGGGTTCGTCAGGTGGACTTTAATACCTTGTTTTATTTTAGAGGACTTTTTTAGAAATACAGATGTTCTTAATTTTTTGTTTTCTTAATTTTCATAGGTACGGTTTATGTGCCACATGTTATTTATTTTAGTTCTTTTTAATGATAACTAGGGTCCTACAGATGATTGTTGGGTAATTGAGGTGTCAACGCTGTCAGAATATCAATAACTCATGATGACGTCTTTGTGCTCTTCTTGTCTAAAAAAATGGCAACCATGGTGGCTCCATGGCTGATTGCTACGACCGATTTATGATCCCATTGTAAAAGCCATGGACATAATAAGGATAAGTGCTATTTCTTGCATTGTTTTTCTATAGAAATCCAACAGTGTGACTCAATCTCAACGATTAAAAATTGCAGCAACATCTAACCATCAGGATGCCAACCTTAATATTTTTTTAGAAAAAGTACCCAAGGTTGCTCATCAGAAACATCTTAATTAAATGTATGCAACAATGGTCATTTTAAGGATTACACCTCTCATTCACAGTTCCCTGACTTTTGAAACCGGGGTTTTGGATTCTCATTATTCCAATCGCATTGCGGGAAAACCTCTTTTTTCTCTAACTTATATTCTCCCAAAACACCTCATCACATTACCATTGCAAATACTAAAGCCAAAGCCTCTAGCATCAGTCAAGACAAAGGGTATCTAAATCTAGTGTTAACAATAACATCGGACATGGACAGACTGTCAAGCCTATTGTGTTGATACTTGATACACAAAACTCTGCATTCCTGTTTTTAATTTCCAAGAATGAATAAACCTTATTCGCTTGGTCATAACAGATTAGTGATTCGATCCCAATTGATGAGCATTACATTTGTGCATCTCAATTTTGGACAAGAATCTAAATACATTCCTATTAATCGCATGAATTACATCAATCCCTTAAACTGTCTGGTCGACCACTTCTTTTTTGGCATCTAGATTTACAACTTGAATCTTTAATTATTTTGAAGTTCACATATATATCAGCTTATGTTTTTTGAATATGCAACTTTTTTTTACTTAAAACTGTCCTGTTTGTATTGATCGTGTGTCTAGTGATCTATAATAAGATTCAAATCATTATTCTTTTTGTTTATAAATATAGGTCTTCTGGATTCACTAACCATGATTGTGATTTGTGTCAGGGCTGCGGTTCTCATCAGAGATAAATAGTGAGGAATCAGGCAATCAATAACAAGGACGCAAATAAAAGGGGGGAAAAGTAGTGGAGAAGCGGGCAATCACTCAGGGTTCTCTAATATTTTATGTTTGCCAGTATTTTCCTGCACTTTTCTGCTAAAATCAGACCTTTGATCTCTTGACTACCCTATTATTTCTAAAATAAATTCTAATTCCTATTGCATTCCAACACTACAATCAACAACAACAAGTCTTATCATACTAAATGAGATTGGCTACATGGATCAAGTTACGCCAAAATGTTCTATCATATGCCATACTTTTATCCAACTCATTAATCTCTAGATCTTTCTTATAGTTTTTCTAGGTCTTTCTCTGCCTCTAGTGATTTGACTACCCTCCATCTTATCTACTCTCCTTACTACAAAATCCACATATCTTCTCTCTAAATGCACAAACAACCTAAGCCTAGTTTCCATTCCACCATTTTTTCTACTATAGATGCTACCCCAACTCTTTTTAATGTCGTAATTTCAAATGTATGAAAGTGACAATTGCTCAATGTTATCAACTATACGTTATTCACCATGGCTAGGTTACTTAAATATACCAAGAGCTACATCATCTTCCAAAGCAGAAGTCGTAGATTTTTGCATATTTCAGTCCTTAAATTCAAGCAACAAATGAGCATGAAATTCTATCTATTTATGATACACCCTAAGGCTTGACATATCCAGCTAATTGAGGGAGAAAAGCAGCAAACACAAGAATAAGATGGAAAAATGAGTATAGTCAAGTGCCTCAAAACAGCAAAAAGACCAGGAAAGACATACGGTTCAGTGGAGAAACTTTGGAGTGGAAGATTGCTTAGTGCATTCATCTTCTTGCTTGTCTCAATTTCAGCTTCACACTTTTCTAGCTTTTCTTTCAAGTCAGCAGCCTCCTACAAGCACACATATAGACATAAAATAAGATTATATGCAGATTTCAGCTCATGATAACTTTGAGCCTAGATCTACCCAGTACGTACAAATAAAATGAGAAACAACAACCCCATGTCATCTACGTACTAATCATCTTCTAGCATTTACCTATAATAATAAAGTTCAGAAAATATAACAGCATACAGAAAAATCGAAGTTACTTGCTGTTTGGTATATAAATAACGAGTTCAATACAAAACGGAAGAGCAAACAAATACAGAACATTAGCACCAGGCTGACAGAGAATAAAATACCTTTTCAAACTGCTTTCTAGCAGAAAATTCCTTCTCGAGTCTGTCTTTATAATCATCTTCAACTTGCTTTAGGTGTGACTGCTCAAACATAAGTAATATTACAAAATGTATTCAAACACTAGAATCAATAATATGACAAATTCCAAACATTAGAAAATAGTGTAATAGAAAATAAACTTCACCTCCATCGCTTTTATAACACCCTCTAGGTCCACTGCTTTTCTTGACCATTCCTCGGAACTCTCTTTGTAAAGCTCATTAAGCTTATTGACCTATCAACATAACATATTCAAATTCAAATTTCAAAAACGTAATAAAATATAAAATACAGAACTTAAAATCAATGCTCATTATCCTGAATAATACATCAGAGTTGTTAGGACCTCAAATCGGCAGTGCACATAAGCTGCCCAAGTTCATATTGTGACGGGTTTATGCCAAATTATACGTGTAGCATTTTCTCCCTATAAACATATTCAATTTTATACCACAATTCATCATATTCCTGACACAACTTATTTATTATGAGATTTTGACTGGCAAACTGAAGTTTAAAATTCATTGACAGGGAAAAATATGGGCAAGGAAACCAACATTCACTTATTGTTTACTTCGATTTTGGATGCAATGTAGTTATTCATAGAACAGACCACTAAACAACTATTCCAAGAAAACATTGATAGAAATGATGAAAAGGGCATCAAAATTATTATGAATACAAAATATGACTTCCTATGGATTAAATTTAGGATATAATTACGAAAATTAACCTTTAGTATATGCTATGAACCTACCATGTGTCGGTTTATTGTCATTTTCATTTTCAAGCATTTTCAATAAAAAAATAAATTGCAACCTTTCTTTTCTTTTAACTGCTATTTCCAACATATTCCATCATTGTTCCACAAAAATGAAAGACAGATAGTCATGCCACTATATCCTATAGCTATGCATATTATAGCAATATTTGAAAGGGAAACAAATTGGGGTTTATTTTGGGATGGGATTCGTGTACACCAGAGCACTCACAGTTGAAAGTTCAGCAGATAATTGCTCTTCGTTGGCTGCAGCATCACCTTTAGCTGATATTAATTCCTAGAAGCATATAAAAGATCAATCAAGCAGGGTTTCAGATGAAAGGAATCTTAAACATTTCAATATAAATGATGGAACGTTGTCAACCTCCTGCGTAGACTTCAGCTTCATTTCTAGCTCTCTTACTCTATCCTTATTCCATTGTAGAGATTTAGAGCATTCACTGAATTGTCTTTCAACCTGAAAGTGTTGACAAAATATCAAATTACGATCAAACAAAAAATAAAAACAAATTAAAATTCAAAGTAAATAATAACTCTATTATAATTATAATAATATAACATTATACTCACATCTGCAAGTTTGGAAGATATATCGGTTTCTGATTCTGTATGTTTTCTACGCATCTCTAAGAAACTGTTGATTTTAGCAGTCAACTCCTCATTAAGCCAAGCATTCTGCCTCTCAATAATCTCCTTCTCCTGCTCGAGGCGAGTGCAAGCAGCCCGGCATCTCCCCAATTCCGCCTCAACTTCACTAACACGTGCCTCCTTATGGGCCGCATTTTCAGTCAAATGAACAATTTTATCAAGGTAACTCCTGATGGTTGTGGTCTTCTCACTAAGCTCCAAATCCTTCTGTTCATTCAACTCAATCAATTGCCTCTTTGACTTGTGCAGCTCACTCAACTCCGTCCTCAACCTCTCAACCTCTCTATCCTTCTCGACCTGCAAAACTCAAAACCAATCACATCAATACAGGAACAAATAGCAACACAAAAGTACACATGCCTGTGGCCAATTTCAAAGATTCTAGCCCTTGGCCAGTTTAGACAAAATTCTCCTGATGGCCTTATGATAACACGATCAAATAAAGAGTTTACACAATAAACTTACAAAAACAGTTCACATAATAAATATAAGTTGACATTAGCTCCGCCAATTCAACTTTCATCGAAAAAACTGTCAATTTCATACCTTAACTATCACTCTCACCAATTTAGTCCCTAAACTATTAAAATCAACAAAAAGGTCCTGAAATTATTCTCCCATCCAACTCTTTAATCACTCAGTTAACAAAATTGATGTATTTTACATAGTTTAGAGGCTTTTTGTTGATTTTAATAGTTTAGGGACTAAATTGGTGAGATGGGTAGTTTAAGGACCATATTGACTGTTTATTCTAGTTTTAACCTAGCTCTCTTGTTTAACTCCATTTTTAAACCAGCTCTCTCGTTTAACTCTGCATTCACATGTAAGCTCCGTAGCATCAACACTTATGATCTAAGGTGAATCCGGGGTCCAACATGTATCAGTGTCCAACACCGACACATGTGATTACATTCAATAATGTCATTTTCTCAAATTATTATCGACATGTCAGTGCCTTGTTTGGTGATTACACTAATTATGTCATTTTCTCAAATGTCTAATGTACAAACTTCATAGCATATAAGCTCATAGAACTTTACCAACTTCATTTTAATTGACAAGCTACAAACCCCAGAAACTACTCTAAACAAGAAAACGATACATTAATACTATAAAATTAATCGAAAATTCAAAAGTTTAAAGGGAAAAAAAAATCATAAAATTAGAAAAACAACGACAAGTATGCACAATCATCACACTATTACTGAACAATCGAGTTTAAAGAGAAATTCCATTTCAATTACGAAGGTTTAGCGAAACGCACCAATTGCAAATGAAATTGGTGATTCTTCGCTTTCGCATCATCGAGATCACGAACATGTTGATCAAGAGTCGATTGAAGATTCGCTGCATGCGATTCAAGCTTAGAGAACTCAGCAGAGAGGGAGAGATACTTCTGTTCAACGAGAGAGCAATTCTGTTCGGCGTTGATGTCGGAGGCATCGGCTTTAGCGCGGATAGTGTCGAGTTCGTTGAGGAGGTTGCGGATGAAGGCGTCGGCTTTGGCGGCGATGGCGGTGGAGTCGCCGGAGAGGCGGTGGAGGTCTTCGTCGGAGATGAAGAGGGGCATTTCGATGGTGCCCTAGAGAGAGAGAAGAGAAATGAGGGTAACGAGGGGGGAAGTGAGAATTTGAAGAGAAATGGAGGGGTGTTGTTGAATATTGGAGGAAGTGGTTTTTGATTGTTTTGTGTGTGGGTTTTGTTATTGGGCTTTAGACCCGGTTTAATTTTGGTATTCGAAAAGGGAACAGTTTCGGATTTGCTCTCGGGGGTCCTAAATTGACGATTTTATATTCTTCAACGCTGGTTGACTATTGTTCGATATTAGTAGTGGTTACTGTCGTTCTCTCTAGGGATGGCAAAAGGGGCCAAGCTGTCTCATCCCACCCCGCCCTGTCAATAACCAGTCTAAAAAGGGGCGGAGCGGGGCGGACCAACTAGAGAAATATGGTTGAAAATCTCACCCCCGCCCCATATTATAGCGGACGAGCGGGTTGACACGTCAAATTTTTTTTTTAATATTAATTAAAATCTTCATATAAACAATGTAAAAATATGTAAATTCAAAGCCAATTTAAAGATATTTAACTAATGACTCCCCTAAAAATATGAAAACAATTAATCAAACATATAAATTACATATTCTAAAATTCTATAACAAATCAATAAGACATTGAAAATAAAAATTCCATGAGTTATCAATTATATAAGGCTAAAATCGTAAAACAAAAGTGATAAATCAATTGAATTTTTTCCCTCAATATATGAAGGTGAAAATTGGAAAATTGATTGTGACTTACAAATAAAAAGAAGTGAAAAATAGAGTTTCTTTTTAACATATCAACCCAACGGGCCAACCCGCCCCTCCCCGTCACCGTCCCGCTTTTTAGCGGGTTAGGCAGAGCGGGCACCCTACTTATGGCGGGTTCAAAATATCAACCCAACCCGCTAAAAATGGCGGGGTTAAACGGGTCAACCCGACGGGCCCAACCTATTTTATCATCCTTAGTTCTCTCAATATAAACGACAGTTAATTGTTGTTCTCCCAATATCGTTGTGGTCTTGTTATATTCTAGAATACTAACCTCCCACACTTCTTCAAAACATAGAAACACAACCAAAAGCCCTCAAAACTCTCGCAAACTAATCTTCATCAAATTTCTTCAAAGTCAAACAACTCATCAATCATATGATCAGTAAGTGTTCAAAATCCCTTAGCATTCACGTTCTTAATTTAATAAGTTGGATTTTTTTAAAAAAATTGTTTATATGTTGGTTTTTTGGGTTTAGGAAGTTCAAAATCCTTTAGCATGTTTTGATTGTGAATGTAGTTTAAAATAAGTTTAAGTGCAATGTGCTAGTTTAAAAATTTAAATAACACAAAAAAAACAATGTATGTATATTTTGTGCTTCAAATGTTTGATAAAATGCTTCAAAGAGTAGTTCATTGAATTGTTTTTGTTGTTTGTTGTGTACATATGGCTGGCAACTTAAATAGGCGTAGAATAGACAGGGAAACCACAACCACTGGCGCGTGAAAAAGACAGAGCACCGAAGAACCCTCTTCCTAAATAGGGACAAAGGCGTGTGAACACCGATGGGGAAGGAACCTCACAGACGGTCGACCCTACATGAGCCTAAGCAACAATATGAGCCTGAGCGGCAGCAATATATGCCTTGAAAGAAATACTTTAGTTTTAATAATTGACAAAAGAAGACATATAAGAACAACAATTCAAAAAGCGAAAAAGAAATTCAAGCTATTGAGTCTTGAGTTTTTATTATTTGTATTATGACTTGTTTTTATAGGTGGTTAAAAAGCTTTCATGGATATAAGTATAATTATCTTGGTCAAATTCAATTGTTTTAAAATTTCAAGTGTTTATTATAATTTATATGTGTTTAACTTGGTTTTTTTTTTTGTACTTTAGAGTCGTGGGCGTGTACTATGACGCATCGTGCATGGCAAGAATATAAGTATAAAAGAGCCTACACAATTAACGACGCATCTGAATTGGTTTTGGAATTCAATGTATGTCTTTGGTCTTGCCCATGACTGTCCTTGGGGAGGAGCAAACAACTAGATAAAGTTGGGCCTCCAAAAGTTTTAGGCCCATTTTTTTTAATATATAATGCAATTAAAACATAGATATATACAAGTAGCGTCAAGATATTTTTAAGATTGGATATATGGCGTAATAGTTCAGCTTGGTGTTGGATTCATTATGGTATTGGGTTCGATTTTCTTAGGAATTATGTTTTCTTTTTTTTATTTATTTAATTTTTGTTTCCAATATGATAGACCTTGATTTGGGCCTAAATTTTATTGGATTTGAGGTATGTCCTCAATACCCTCACTTTTCCCTCCAACTCAGTTCAACTCCTCAACATATTCGACTATATATTTATAAATAAAAATATAATATGACTTTTTTTCTTTTTTTTTTAGAGCGCTTGTAATGTTTAGCCTAAACTTGAATAGGTATAAAATAGCAAAACTCTAACAAGAAACAAAATTATTCTCTCAAATCATAAAATAAAACACACATTATAATTTTTTATTATGTTGTTTTAAAAAATTGCATTTTTTTTATTAGGGGCCTATCTTCATTATGAGAGTTGAGCCTCCAATTTTACAGGAACGGTTCTGGTCTTGCCCACTTCTTGCGACATGGTTCAAGAATGTGAGTCATGCCATATGTACGACTTTAACTGAGAGGTGTCATGAGGAAACCAACAACTTCTATCAACAACTTCTACCTGCCAATTGGGAAGATGATCATCACATTGGATGGTTTGATATGACTTCTACACATCCTAATCCATGGGAAAATGATGAATCATATGGCAAAGATCTCCCAAGACGAAGGTGTTAAACTCATGGCTGAGTTGCCAAGTGTTAACCATGAATCTGTAACCGATGAGTGCAAGAAACTATTTGGTGCTCATATTGGTTTTGCATGGGTAAAGGAGATATTTGAGGGAGGAGGACATAGGTAATCACCGAGATTGGTGTGTATGGGCTTTCTGGATCTACTTGATTGGATGCACGTTATTCACTGGCAAGAGCAACAAGCACATAAAAGGTGATATTTCTTGAGCCCCTACGAGACCTAGACAAGATTAATGAGTGTTCATGGGGTGGTAAGACATTGACTTACATGTATCATTGTATGTTGGCGCACTAAATACCACACTAAATACTATATATTTTTGTTTCTAGTTTTTTATTTGTGATTTTAATATGTTTTTATAATTGTGCTTGCTTTTTTAGGCATGGGTTATGGAGTATTTCATAAGCATATTTCCATTTATTGACCAACCAGGCCATGTCGCCGACATGCCACGTGATACACACTTCATTCTTGTCAGGGGTCACTAATAGACTTTTAGCAAGTGTACTAAAAATGCATTGAAGTAATAAAATTTATAAGTTCATCTCCACAGGGACTGTGTTAATCTCAATTTGCCAATAAAGTAAATATTTAGGATGTATGAATTATTTTGTAAAAGTATATTTGATTTGATTGCATAAAATTAAATAACAGAAAATAAAGATTCGGTTAAAAAATATAGAGAGATGAGATTAGGTCTTTCAAATCATCTATGTTCCCCCTAATCGGTATACTGCACCCTATTCTTATGAATGATTTTCTAGTTTCACGATAGTTAACAAAATAGTCATAATCAATCCCTTGAGTTAGGGCCCTTTTCTCAAACTATAGCCCCTAATTCCTTAGGTGGTGTAATAATCTTTAAAGGTTTATGCACGTTAAACTAATACCACTAACAAACGATTATTCATTCCTAGACTAACCATGTTTATTAGAACAATTCAATTCTATCTAAGTTGAAAGCTATGGTCAGTAGTCATTCAATCTCATTAAATCATGTTTATATGTGATCAGGATATAAAAAGCATTAAGAACAATTGAATTGAATAAAAACTAGATTGTCGTTCACAATAAACAGAGTTTCACAGCAACGTGGATCAATTAGGGTTACAAAGAATCATCTCAGACCTAATCTCTAAGAGATTTAGCTACTCATA
>Ga0099826_10002734_pt1 | contig 11552 bp, 15 predicted proteins | sample Mtrugardesep15_FD_76830 | JGI IMG/M metagenome (GOLD analysis project Ga0099826, IMG submission 76830) | Root nodule microbial communities of legume samples collected from California, USA - M. trunc garden sep15 | ecosystem: Host-associated > Plants > Roots > Nodule | place: USA: California...
AACAACATGATTAAACTCTTTTCAAAATTATATGCTTATGATTAAAGAAGGTTAGTCCCACCCTTACCTCTAGGTTTTGCGAAATTGATGATTTCCTACGGTGAAATCTTTTTTTAGCTTCTTCTCTCTATTCTTCCTTGCCTCTTTTCTCCACAACCCTAGTTTTCCTTTGCCATTTGTTGCTCTCTTTATCGGTAACCCTTCTTCTCTATTTTCCTTCTCTATTTATAAACTTTAATTGAGTTTGTTACTAATTTTTTTAGATTATTATATGTCCTCTAGGTTTGTTACTAATCATTTACAAATTACTTTCTACACCTCTCGAATTTGTTACTATTACTTAAATCATCAAACACTACTCACCTCCTTAACTACACATCTCCTATTCTTAACCTAACAAATTCTCCTTACTCCAAAACTGTCTTCATGCCTCATTAATCTAATTCAATTATATTCCTTCACTAATAAAGTCATAATAAACCACTAATAAATACTCACACCTAATATAAAAGTCACACATCGCAATTATTTAAATAAAATACACAAAAAGACACTAAACTCGATAAAATAAATAAATAATAAAAATAGGGCGTTACAACAAACCTCCCTCTATTTCACACCCTCACCATTACCTTCACAAATCGACTCAACATGAACCCCTCCTCCCGATATACCGTTATTACCACCCCTAAAAATAACATTAAACATATTGGCATTATCCCCATTAAATTTCAATCCAAAAGTCTTTCCTATATCCACACCGTCTTTCATATCCCGTTTAGTTTTGTCAAGTAAAATCAGCCAGTTTTTCCAATCCCCATGAGTATCTGAAACTGAGTTACCTACATCCAACGAAACTACTTTATCAATAGAGTTTGGGTTTAGAATTGAAATTACATTCCTCTCCTTTTTGTGTGCCATTTGAACATACTCAACATGGCCTAACCATTTTTTTAAAGACATTCTAGCTATGCGCCACAAAGAAACTAGAGAAGGACCTTTAAGATTTGAATGAGGCTTAATAGAGGGCTTTCCTTGACTATGTTGTTTTGTCTTCCCTTTAGGAGAAAAGTTTCATCCAACATCATCAAAGTTACGATCTTGAATCCATTTGTAGCTCCATGGACCCATAATCACCGATCCCTTTTTGTATGAGGGAAAACTTCTTCTCTTTCAATATGTTGTCATGTTGAAGGAGGGCTAAATGTGCTAGGCTAGTGAAAATTACACTCTGACGATGTTTTGTCCGCCTTGGAGTTTCCGTTTTCCTTCAAATTAACAATGTGTGGCTGCTGAAAAAATTATGATCCATCATTATTGATAGTTGATGCACAATTGTTACACTTGAGCTCACATGATTGTTGAGGCTGATTAGCAGACATGTCCTCATTGGAGTCACTATTTTTATTACCACTTTTTAAAGACTTCTCCCGATCTTCTCTAAGTTATTGTACAAGTTAATCTACAATGGATTCATTTTCTGGTGCGCAGACTGGTTCCAAGAACGCTGATTCGATATCCACTTTTTCTTCCTCTAAGTAAGCATCTTTGCAAGAAAAAACTAAACATCATACACAGTTATAATTTTATATAATTTTTCATCAACCAATAAATCCTCGAGTTCAGTAATATACTATAAGTGTTTCATATAGATTAAAATACGAGCAAAACCAAGCCTTGCAATTTTCGAAGTACAATGGTCTAATTTTAGGAGTCTTCCAAAAGGCGACAAAATTATGTTAATATAATTCATGTTCCAAGCATGATAAGGGATACCAAAAAGCCTCAACCATGCACCTATCACATATTCAATATTCTTTGACTGTTTCAACATTCGAATCTCACAAAAAAATAAATTGAAAAAATCAAGTGCATCACTAAAAACAGTTACTCTATCAACCTTCTCTAAACATGCTAAGAAAACATTATCTCCTCCAATCGGAATCACACTAGCATTCACAAAATAATATTCCCGAATTCCCTCTGAATCCAACTTCTTATCTTCTTGTCCTTCCTTACTCTTATTCCCCTTTCCCCATCTCTTGTATAAGTAGCACCTTTCAAAACACCATAATCCCCATTCACCTTCTCAGTCTCAACTCCCTCTAAATTTTGTTTCCCCATAACATTTCCCAACCGTCTTATTTCCCTCACATCTTCACTACAACAAGCATCCGTCTTAACTTTCTCCAGCTCTAACTTTCTCACCATCAACTTCCCTTGTCATCCCTCCACAATAGAACTTTTTTTCTCCCTCCTAAAACGACAAATTTGCATTTTACCATAATGGTATACCTACCCCACCAAACCTATCAAAACTATCCACATTGGCCCACACCTTATGATCACTAAAACAACACATTATTCAATGCTCTTTTCTCAGTTTTGTCAACATCACGCACCTGAGTGAAATTCACAAAACAAAAAACTTGCCCACATGCATTTCTATTTCTGGGCACGTACACACCGGAAAGGATACCACATACCTTAAAACCTTTCTTCAAATCAACAAATTCCAAGTGTTCTGGAATATTAGTGAAATAGTAGGTAGCCGATTGTGATGAACCATTGATTGAAGAATCATGTGCTAACCAAAATGATAAACCACGAGGTCTTTTATGTAAATGATCATGTGAACTGTTGCCAAATCCTTGCTAATGCCTGCCGTAACCAGAACCGTGAAACCATTCCCCATGCCTATCATAACCTGAACCACGATACCCTAGCACATACCTACCGTAACCTGGAACTCCCGAACCTCTCTACCGAAAAGAAAACCTGATCCATCATGTTCTTGATCATCTGGCCGGTTCACTTTCCGACGTCGCGAGCTAACCATTATCCATTCTTCCCGATCCACTCCATATTGTGCCACCCTAGCTGAAGCTCCTGCTCCTTCCCGTTGTGCCTCACCGCCAACAAAAAGGAATGACGACTCAATGATGTTAGGTTAAACTTAGGGTTGCCGCCTCTCTCTCTAACTCTTTCTCTCTTGAGTTTGGTAGACTAAATTCTTGTAACAATAACTCTTTTCATATTAATATTAATTGCAAATACTTTTTTTTGGTAGAGAATTAAAAATACTTTAAGTTGCAACAAAAATAAATATAAGTAAAACATTAACACGTGAGTTAAAGTTGCATTACCTAATCCTTAAAAAAAAGTTGTTTGACATAATATGAGTTCTCATACTTCTTAATTAATGGAAGTGTCTTTATTGACATAATATCATATATGTATGTCACGTATGCATGTTTGAGAGAGGGATTCATGTCATTATTTTTTTGATTATTTATTTTTATAAGTTGTTCCATAACATTTGATAAGAGTTCCATAGCTAAGGGACTCGTGATAGTTTTCCATATTAATAAAATTAATACTATTTTTGGATTATTCTTACATGGTCAGAAGTCTAAATACAAATATCTTAGGCACATTAAAAAAAATATAAATTTCACATTTTAGTCTTTTAATTATTTCAAAAGTAATTTTTTTTTGGACAAACAAAAATGGTATATAATAACAACTGCAGTTATCCCCGCACAAGACGTGCAAAAAGAATAACAACACAAGAGTATTTACAAGGAGAAGATGCTAGCCAAAGCAAAGCCCCACCAATAAGTACAAGCAGACAAAACTTATAAGTGGACGCCCATACAGAGGAGCGGTTTCGTCCACCAGTCATGATAGCTATACATAAAAGTCGTATGTTTTAACTTTCACCATAAAAAAGATGACAGTTTAACCTTTTCAATGAGGGTGAAAGGTGTCGAAGTCGTGTTATTGAAGACACGGTCATTCCTTTCCTTCCAAAGAACCCAAACAGATGTAAACCAAATGATCCTGAGAAACATATGAGTAGATCTATGCAAACTAGGCATTGTAATAAATTGTATAAAATGTTGACGAATGTCGCCATGTGAGACTGAAGAAATACCCAACCAAAGCCATACCTGAGACAAAAGTGCTCCGAAGACGTCACACTCCAAAAATAAATGATTTGTTGTCTCTTGACTCCCACATCCAGCCACACAAGCCGCATTTTCAAGAGAAAGGACCCTCCGCCGCACCAAATTATCCTTGGTTGGAAGTCGATTACGAAGAAGGCGCCACACGAACACAGACACTTTAGAAGGAATTTGTTGATGCCAGATGTCGTCAACTTGAGGCTGAACCCCCCCATTAGGCGTGGTAGTAAGGAAACAGTAAGCCCCCCGAACTGAATATCCATGTATCGGATCTAGCAGCCACGTACATGTGTCCTCAACATTTTTCTGAAAAACAAAATTATCGAGTAACACAAAACACTCCCTCACGCTCTCCTCCTCCCACGCCAACAATCGACGGCGCCACATTCTCTCCCTCCCGTCCTCCAAACCGAAAACCCTCCTCATCTTCTCCACCGAACTCTCCTTTTCTACGAACAACTCAAAAAGGCGGGGGAATTTAATTTTTAAAGGAATTTCCCCAGCCCAAATGTCATGCCAGAAATAGGTACTGCTCCCATTCCCGACTACCCTCCTAACATTACTACCAACTCCCTCACCAACCCCTTCACGGATCCTACACAAAGACCGCCACCAAGCCGATCTATGTCTATCTCCTTCTTTCAACCGACCCCCCCTCCTCACCATAATGAGCTTTTTAAAACAATGTACCACAACCCCTCTTTGTCAACGATAAATTAAAAGCACCCAACCTCTTAACCCCCAACCCTCCTTCCTCTTTTGGAGTACAAATTGACTCCCATTTTACCCAGGCAATTTTCCTAAAATCCTCACTTCCCCCCAATTTTTTTTTTAAAAATAAATTCAAGGGAAGAAATTATACATGCAGGGGCTTTGAAAAAGGAAAGAAAGTAAACTGGCAATGAGGACAAGACAGCTTTCAAAAGGACCAAAAGACCACCGAAAGATAGGAACTTATGATTCCACGACGACAAACGCGAGACAATGCGATCAACCGTAGGTTTCCAAAAAGAAATTTTTCTAGAATCACCTCTGATGGGCAGCCCCAAATAAACAAACAGAATAGTACCTCTTCGACAACTCAACATCATAGCCGCCTCTGACAACCAGGAGACCAGAATTTTAACACCAGTTGGCATACTTTTTGGAAATTCACCTTGAGACCCGAAAGCTCCTCAAATAAAAGCAGCACCGATCTCATTGTACGGACATTCAACCAACTCATCTCACCAATGATTAACGTATCACCCACAAACTGTAAATGCGTCAACCGAACCTCAGCGTGAACACCAAAACCGTACCCAATGAAGAGATGCGCCCCTTCGACAGCAGTCATTAACACATTTAGCCCCACAACAGCTAACAAGAATAAAAAAGGCGATAAAGGGTCACCCTGACGAAGATCCCGCTTTAAGGGAAACTCATCTGTCGGACTACCATTTACTAAAACAGATGCCTTTGCTGTACCAACACATTTGATGATCCATTTCCTCCACAACTTTGGAAAATTCATGTTTACCATAACAGCGTTCAGGTAGTTTAAATCAACTGAATCATAAGCTTTTTTGAAATCTACCTTAAACAGAAGAAGCTCTTTTTTCATCCGAGACGCTTCATCAATAGCTTCATTGGCAAATAAAATACCATCCAAAATTTGTTTCCCTTTAACGAAAGCTGACTGACCCTCAGATACCACACTTCCTATCACAGACCGTAATCTATTTGCAAGAACCTTAGCAAGAATCTTATATAGACTTCCAGCCAAGGAGATAGGTCGAAAATCATTCAACCTTTGCAGACTATTCACCTTCGAAATGAGAGCAATAAAAGTAGAATTTATGCCCTTTGTCAGCTTACCATTGCGATGAAACTCAACCATAAACCGTAACAAATCATCCTTTAATAAACTCCAAAATTCCTTGACAAAACCAAAACTAACACTATCGGGGCCCGGGCTCTTGTAACTGTCGCAATCCCAAATAGCTAGTTTCACTTCCTCTAAACAAAACGGCTTAGTCAACATTCCCGCCTCTATAAAAGACAGTTTTCGAAAGTTTAGGCCATCAATACCTGGCCGCACAGCACCCACATATTGGAAGTGTTGTGAAAAATGGTTGAAAACAGTCTCACGGATGTTATTAACCCCCTCAACATTACCACCATCAGCGGACACCAAATGGATAACATTCTGACGCCGGCGTCGGGACATATAGTTGTGAAATTTTTTTGAATTTGTGTCCCCCTCCTTCAGCCAATTCATTCGAGATTTCTGCCAATAAATACTATTTTGCATACGGGTCATAGAGTGTAACGATACAGATAAATCATGAAGCTCGGTAACCTCTGTTTCCTGAAGATCGGCAATTTCTGCTTTAGCATCTAAAGCAGACATTCTATCTTTGACCTCCTTCATCCTACCGTCCATGTTTTGAATGTGTTGAGAGTGCCACACCTTTAAACTAGACTTCATCAATTTCAGCTTTTGTTGTAGGACAAAACCGGCCCACCCTTGACAGTTAAACGTTCCCACTTCTCGCGAACAAAGTCTACATAACCAGGAAGATCCGACCAACATTTAAGCATCCTCAAAGGCCGAGGCCCCCAGTTGTTTTCATCATCATGTAATATCAACGGGACATGATAAAAGAGACCCCGTTGATAAGCTACCTGAATGCAATGTGGCCAAATGTCACACCACTTATTCGACAACAAGAAACGATCCAATCTACTCATGGAAATTCCATCACCTTTATACCACGTAAACAATATTCCACAAATAGGCAAATCAAGTAACAGACTGTCATGAATGAAATTGTTGAACGCTTCCGCGTCCAAGTGCCTAAAAGCCACGGCTCGACCCTTCCTTTCATCAATACTACGCACAAAATTAAAATCCCCGCACACACAAATGCAGACATCACAATTATTTTGAATATGCAATAACAAACGGCCCCATAACAATTTTTTTGCCACCAAGTCGCACGGAGCATAAACATTAAAAATAATTAAGTCTTCTCCAGAACGTAAATCCTTACCCTTGATAACTAGAACATGATTGAAGCTAAAAAAAGATGTCACATCAAGCCGAGACACATCCCACACTGTAACCAAACCACCTGAAGCTCCAACAGACGGTTGATAAGAATAATTATGCACACCATCGCCCCACGGATCTTTAACCATATGTTCATTCAAAAATTCCAATTTAGTCTCTTGTAAACACAACACAAAAGGCTTTTTCTCATTAACTAACCTCCGCACCTCCGCCTTCTTCTCACCACCACCCAACCCCCTTACATTATAAGTTAATATCTTCATTAAAAACCACCCTCATCGAACCCACCTCACCCCCAACACCCTCAAAACTCTCCAACAACACCCTCATAACCCTCCTCTTTCCCAATTAACTTCTCAATACCTCCTGCTGCCCTCCACTCCCTCCTACCTTCCTTCAAGAGCATATTGAAACTGTTTGAAGTAACACAATTCACCTTTAACCCCACTACCTTTCCCAACTCCCTAACATCCTCCTTAACCTTGTCCGCCTTACCATGTAACTGCAACCAGTTCTCCCAATCATTAAAACCTGAGCCTGAACCTCTAGTATTTGAGTTTTTAGAGGAATAAGACATTGAAACTTCGGACGGCTTTGAAGCATTATTTGTTGCCCGTGTATTGTTTTTGCGTTTTTGTTTCTTTAATAAGCGGATTATCTGCTTTCGATCGCTAGCTGGAAAACGAGCTATTTTCTTCATAAAACCGACTGATTTAAGTGCCACTCCTCCTTTCTTCTTCACTGATGACTTGCAAGATGTTGATAAAGGGCTTGTTGTTGACTTCGAGTTAATTTTGACAACTGTGTCCGCCTTGCGAGTTGAAGAAAAAATCACACCTCCTTCCGAAATGGGTTTCTGATTCTCAATCCAATTTATGCTCCACGGTCCCTGCTTGATACCAGCTTTCTCCACAGAATCACGGATCGGTAGAGTGTTCCCCATGGCTGCGTTAGCTGAAGCATTCTCTTTCTGAACCGGTTGTATTATAGAAGATAAAGAAACCACAAAAAATTCCTTACCAAGATCCTTTTCTCCACTTTTCGGCACTTCAATCACTTTGCGAGATTCCTCAAATTTTTTCTCATGTTGGCCCCATTCATTTTGCAAGTCATTTACAAGATCATCCAACTCCCATTCACCTTGAACCTCATCCAACCCCACAAAATGGTTGTTACGCGATCCCTCCTCCGATACTAGATCCGCTTCACCTTCTGACATGAAAGCATCTTCACCTAAGATGCATCCCCATTCCTCCACAATTTTAATAGCATATTGTCTTCCATCAATAATAAATTAGACAATTTGTTCACTATCTCAATCTCTGGAGTAACAACAAGAATACGAGCAAAATCTAGTATTGCTTTATCTGCAGTGCATTCATCAACATAAAGAAAACGACCAATACCAGATACATATAGCCTAAAAAAGTAACATTCCAAGCATGCACAGGAATACCGTAAACATGCAGCCAAGCACCTCGTTCATATCGGACCGATGACTCGAACCACTTATGGAAAATAGAGAATAACAAGCTAAAAATATCATTCTCCCCTTGAAGTACCGTTGAAAAATCATCACCACCGGTGCAATTTAACATAACTCTGTCACCCCCCCAATGGAGTAACAATAACATTGGGAAAACCGGCATCTTCTATTCGTTGTTGGAAAGATAATGCTGAATCTCCCTCCTTTATGTGAGCCACCATGCCTGAACTCGCCCGTGCTCTATCCTCCTGATACACTGGAATGAACTTAGTTGCCGGTATAACTTTAGATACAATAAAAGCTTTCGACATACCAGCAATTTTCTTCTCCTCAAACCGCCCTTGTCCCCAACCACCTCCATCACCCTCTTCCTCCGTCTCCCTCACCTTTCCCACCGTCTTTACAAGTCCTACCACTTCTCCCGTGCCTGCCTTCATCGTTTTAACCCTCTTCTTCCTCTCCAATCCCACCACCGGCATATGAACCGATCCCACAGTAACGTTCGTTTCTTCCCCCCTTTTAGTCACCACCGCGTCGCCCTTCTGTAACACATTGGCATTCTTTCCCTTAGAAATCATAACCTCGTCACTCTCCACGCCAACCTTCCTGAATACCGTGTTTGGCTTCACAACCGCACCATCATTGTGTGCAAACTTGTCGAATCTTGCCGCCTTCGCTAAAATACAATAGTCCCCTATCCATACACCATTCAAAGCATGTAACAATTTACCTTTATTCTTCACATTAACAAACCTGACGAAGCCAAATTTCTATGGCATGCCACATACATATCTGAAAGAATCCCACAAACTTCAAAAGCTTGAGGTAAACGAATTAAGGGCATATTTTCAGGAAAATTAGTGACATAAAAAGAAGCTTTTGACCCGTTTATGCTATCAGCCATCGCCAATCCTAACCTTATCCTCCTCCCGCTGCCTATCGAAGCTATCATCCTTCAAACCTCTATCAGAACCCTGAAGCCGATGTTGTCCGTAACCTATCGCCGCTCCACGCTGATCACCTGAACCTTTTGACCTGTCCCGTCCTCTTCGCTCCAGTTCCGTCGCTTTCCTCTTCCTAGACCTCACCACAGTCCAATTTTCCCTAACCTCCCCGATATCTGCCACCCTGGCTGGACCCCGATCCCCCCCGTGATGTCTCTCTGCCGTAGAGTAGCTTCGACGCGGTTGCCTATGGCTAGCCCAAGGATTTCCGCCACTCCTACGCTCAGTACCTCTCATCGCTCTTTTAGATGACATTATAAAACACTAATAATAGAATTTTTTTTTCTTTTCAAAAGTAATAAAAAATTAATTTTATGTCATAATTTTTGTGAGTGCGTCTAAACCTGTGTCTAAGTCTTGTGACCGTAGAAGATTTGCACATTATATCCTTACACTTGATAGTGTAAATTTTAAAAAGATAATATTGGATACCGAAACTAGACAAAATATTTTATAAGTTAAGAATTCATTTTTACAAAACAAAACTTTCATTGGAGGTGAAAATTATATATATATTTTTTTATTACAAAGAGGAACGAATCCTGAAATTAAATTCTATTCATTTTCACTTAATAGAATATATGGAACCAAAGTTGATTCATTATTTTTATTTTTTTAAGGAAGTTGATTCATTAATTTTGTCTTTGGGGTGCAATAATACGGCCGCATTCCATCCCATGAACCAAACCTAAGATCATTAAAATGCACTATTTTTTTATTAATCTTGTGCTCGCACGTATATCTTTTATTGGATAGACGAAACAATTTGACCGTAGAGTAAAATGTGTTTTTAAGACATTAAAATGCACCAATTTTTTAATTTTTTTGAAAAGTGCACCAATCTTTTTATCTATCTTGAAAACAACTGTTAACATAAAGGTGTTATTAATTGGTGCTCTAAAGACATTGGTTAAAGACTCAACAAATAAAAATTTTATCTTTAAAATATAAGTTTTTATATTTGATCAAGTAATAAGTACACTATTTTTATTAAAAGAAAACCTTACGTATTTTAGTTGTTTAACCAATATTTTAGTGACCATGATTATTTTTAGGGTTTTGTTAACGAGTGTTCTAAGGGCACTTTTTAAGATTTTTTAATCAAGAAATTATTCTTTTAAAAAGGTTAACACTTCAATTTCCGATGCATTAATGCACAATTTTTATAAAAATTTACTATTTAAAGTTCTTAAAGAGTGCTCTTAAGGCACTCGTTAACATTTTCCTTATTTTTATTATAATTTGATACGAAGGGAGTAATGCGATATTATAATCTTTCATCAACCGAAATCGTGGTTCTTTTAACTAATAATTATATAATTTTAATTAAAAAATGGTTTATTCTAAGAACAAATATTATAAATACATTTAATATTATTTTATCACATTATTTAATAAGTTAAAAAATACCAACACTCTTTTTTTTTTGGTCAAATAGCTACTAGTTAGAAATTTACCTCTTAATAAATGGAGTGATTGAGTTTCGAAACGCAACTCCAACATATAGAGAATGCTAGTAACACACATACTGACACACACTTTTCGACACACTCTCTTTGATTGGTTAATATTCACATGGAACCCACATGATTTGGTGGGACCCATTTAAATTTTATCCAATCAAATAAAGTGTGTTGGAAAGTATGTGTTAGAATGTGTGTTGCTAGTATTTCTCCCAACATATAATATAGAATGTCCCTATCACGGCAAGCACAACCATGCTTTCTAATAAACAAAAATATAACTCAATTATCGTAAACATTTACTGCAGTAGTTTCGATTGTGTGGACTGATTTTAATTCTTTTCCGTGTTGAAAACAAAAAAAACTTAGATCTATTCAATCTTCATACCTATTCATTAGGGCGGGCAATGAACCGAACCATCTCGAAAATAATTCGAGACTCGACTCGATAATTAATTCGTTGAACTTGGTTCATGAACCAAATGAGCCGAACTTGAGTTTAAAATTAAGCTCGTTAAATAAACGAGTTGAACTTGAACTATGTTTGACTCGACTCGTTTGGTTCATGAACCAACT
>Ga0099826_10002735_pt1 | contig 11552 bp, 6 predicted proteins | sample Mtrugardesep15_FD_76830 | JGI IMG/M metagenome (GOLD analysis project Ga0099826, IMG submission 76830) | Root nodule microbial communities of legume samples collected from California, USA - M. trunc garden sep15 | ecosystem: Host-associated > Plants > Roots > Nodule | place: USA: California...
GTTTTATATTCTATTTAAATAAATTTTGAAAAGCAGATGTAATACTCCGTTGATGTTGACTCTGATTATATTATCATTATTATGTTGTTTTGGGAAACGGGGTGTTACATCTTCCAGTACGATGTGGTTTGGAGACGAACCAAGCAGAAGCTGGTGGACATGTAACACCCAAGGCATGACAGTGAGCGGCTCCTGACAGCTTCTAGACAAGCTGAGTCACATCGAAATGAGAGGGATCTTGAGGCCGTGTAGGTATGAGACTACATGGTTGAATGAAGGCTTATAAGAATTGTTTGGTACCACCTATATCAACAAGATGCATCTTCTTTTTGGTAGCTCATTCTATAAGAACTCCACAATTAAGTGTGTTTGACTTAGAGTAGTCTTTGGATGGATGACCTACTGAGAAGTTTCCTGGTAAGCGTGCGAGTGAGGAAAACACACAGTGAAAAAACTCGTGTTGGTTTGGTCTGTAGGGTCAGTCGATAATGCTTAAAGTCGTCTGGGATGTTACAATAAATTACACTCCTCTCCCCTCAAAGATGCTTGAATTACACACCTATCCCCTCTTATGTTAAAATATAGGCTAAATTAATCCAATGGTCCCTCAACTAATTCTCAGTTTTCATTTTGGTCCCATAAGTCCTAAAATCATCATTTTGGTCCCTTATTTTTACTGAACCAAAAATATTTTTGATGAATGTTTTAATGATAACAAACCTTATGGAATAAACGCTAAGTTTTATGAATGGTGATCTACTGATGTTTGCACTTGAGTCTTTTCACAAAAGTTGACAAGAAAAGAAGTCTCTTACAAGTGCATATATATATACTCATTGAAAGAATACCAAAACAGTAGTATCACAAGCTCAAAGAAGATATAAAAAGAATATTGTTTGAATCAAATGAGTGTTGATTAAAGATTCAACAAGAAGATGAATTTTATGATCAATTGACTCATCCCCGTCACCACATGGTTTTCAACAAAGCCTTAAAGATTTGAGGAATAAAGGGTTAATATTTGAAAGGAATGATCTTCAAACAACTTCTAAAAGAGTTTAAGGAAAATGCACAAAAGTTTCATTGAAAAGAATGATTGAATGTACATTCATGATTGCATGCATGCCTAAACTAAAACATCTCAAAGATGCTCAATGGACAAGAAACATTGTGTACAATCACCAAGAGAAATTATGAGGTAAATTGCATCATCAACAAAATAATTCAAGGTTAATTAACTTAGAATGTATTGTCATCTTGTATATAAGAGAACATTATCAACTTCGATGAAAGAATGTTCTAATGATGAGGATGCATATTACACTCGAAATTATTCTCATCATTTCATCAAAATGATTAGAATTAACTTTGAAGAGAAATCAATTCATGAATGAATTATTTGTTAAGTCATTCATTAATGATATTGATTGGAGAAATATCAAAGAAAATTCATGATTATATGTTTGGAGATTCTATCATAAAAGATTTATGATGGTTCAAAAATCTTCCATCACTATTCAAGATATGATTTGGAGAATATAAATCAATCAAAGGAATTTTGACTTTGAGAAAGATTTCTCATGTTCCTACAAATATCATTCTTGTCATACAAAGTGAAGAAAACATCCTCATTTGATGTTTTAAAAGATAACAAAAATATTACAATTATTATTTTGTTATCCACTAATGTGTTTTGCGAGAATGTTTCAGTGAGAATAATCTGGAGAACGTTCTAGTCACTGTTCACAAAGCAAATAAATAATTTACATCAAAAGACAAGTCATCAAAATGGAAAGCATGACATAAATCCAATACAAGAATTTGTCTTAAGCCTTAATGAATTTTGATCCATTTGAAGCAAAGCCCATTAAAGAATATGTCTTCAAAGTTACTATCTTATGACATCATCAATGACATCATCTTATGACATCATGATTACATCATCGTAAGTGGTCTCCAAGCTTCTACAACTCATTGCATCTTGCAATCACGTGTGAACTTCTTCTTTATGCTAGCTGAAAATTCCAGAACGTTCTGGAGAACGATCTGCAAGTGCAAAATATTATGCTTTCTCTCCAAGCAACTAAAGGAAGCACATGTTACATAGAAAAACGTGTTCCAACAGCTCTTTTATGAAGTGGGCAGCAAGTCTCTCATTCCTATAAATAAATAAATGCTTTGAAGACAAAAACCAAGAGTTTGAAATACAAAGCATATATCTTTCTCAAGCAAAAAGCTATCAAACTCTTCATCAATCTTTTAACAATCACAAAGCAAACTCCATAATCTTTCACTATATTTATTTTCCTTATCTCTTTTGTTTGAGATAATGTTTTGAGTTTGTGTTTGTAAAATATCTCTTTTGTTTTAGATATCATTTTCTATCTCTTTTGTTTGAGATATCATTTTCTACCAAAATCCATCATCCTACAAAGTGTAAACTAAATCTCAAGTCTATTGGGCTTAATAGTTTGAGATAGGAAAGTTTCAACCTTTCTTGTGCGAAAGCAAAGAATTATATAAGCCTGCTGAGGTTGATAATACATGTGTTATTGACTGATCTGGTGTGATCAAGACCTTATAGTGTTGGTTAGAAGTTTCTACCAACTGTATACTATAGTGGATAATCTCACACGAAGTGTGGGGACTGAAAGTAGCCGGGTTTGGTGAACCATAATTATTCTCCTGTGTTGTTCTTTTTCTCGTTCTCTTTTATTTAAGTTGCACAATACACACACAATATCACACTCATATTAATATTTATTAATCTCCAGAATATACTGGTCCTAATTAATCACAACCAAATTAATCCAGAGTTCTTTGATCCATAAATAACTATTAATATTGTTTTATCATTCAGCTTAATAAATAAATATAACTGCTTTATATTTATCCAGAGTTTTCTGGTCCTTAATTAACCATAATACTATTTTATCATTCAGTTTAAATAATTAATCTTATAACTGTTATCCAAAACACTCTGGTCCTAATATAACTGCTTAACATTTATATTCTTCCAGAGTTCTCTAGTCCTTGGTAATTATTAATATTGTTTTATTATTTCTTTCTCTTTATTAATTATATAATTATTATCGAAAACATTATGGCCCTTAGTAGAACTGCTTAATTATTTAACCTTACCATATCCAGAATATTCTGGTCGTTGATGAACCAACTGTTTAAATATCTAAATACTTTATAATCTTCTTTTATCTAACATTCATCAAGAATTTTTTTGAGTACATAAACTTGTTAAGTTTTAGGATTAGAGTCACAATTCAAACCCCCTTTCTTGTGACTATTTCTTCCACTTCAATTTTTACTAACGAATTTCAAAAGAGTCATTTCCGTCAAATAGCTAACTGTGACGTTACTTTTTTCCATTTTTTCATTTTAAAAAAAAAAAAAAACTCCTCTTCTCTCTCAACACCCACCTGCATTCATCAACACCATCATCATCTTCATCATTTTTCCATGATAAAATCTCATTCAATTTTTCATTTCAAAATAAAATCTTACAAACAACATTTCTTCTCATAAAATCCATAAATCTGCAATCAGAGAACTCTAATTATGAAAAGGAAGCACCATGTGAGAGGAATTGAAATTTAAAAGGAACACAACAATGACCATCATCAGTAATGAAACATTCACAAGAAGTAAGAACCAAAACCTTTAACGTTATAACCTTTAGCAATCAAATCCAAACAATCATCACTAATAACCATTCTATTAAGCTAATCTCTTCCAAACACGGAAGCGCAAAATGCGGTTTTCCTTTCAACGTTATAGATCTCGCCGGTGAGATATCGTAACAGTTCTCGACGAAGACTCTCCGACGGCACCAGATTTATGATTTTTTTTATGTTGTTGTTTGGAGGTTTTTTTAAGGTTGATGTTTGGGTTCTTTGTTTTGTCGTCAAAATGAATGAGGAAGAAAAGAAATAAGGAGGGAACAAAAGAGAGAATGGGCAGTGAAATGGGTTCTGGGTTGTTGTCGTTAAAATGAAGAAGGAAGCGAAGAGAGGAAAATGGAACAAAAGAGAGAATGGGCAGTGAAATGGGTAGTTAAGAACAAGATTTTTTGAAAGACCTATCTCTGTATAAAAAAATACCCAATTCAATTCGAAGGGACAATAAGAGAGAGGAACACGAGAAAAAATGAAGAGGAAAAATGGGTCAAGGGTTTTAATTATTAATTTTTTTTTTCTGGGGTTGTTTTTAATTTTTTTTGGAAAAATCATGAAGATGAAGATGATGATGATGTTGATGAATATGATATTGAAGATGATGAAAAAGAGTGAGGAAGAAGATGAAGAAAGGAGGAATTAATTAGTTGTTGTTGAAGATAAAATACACTTGCGTAATTTAATGGTCCTCCTTTAAAAAAAAATCGAACGGTCAAAATTAAAATAATTAATAGGATCTACGGTGAACCACTCTTAAGGCTGGTTCATCATTGATATTTTGGGTTAAAGTTAACAGTCAATGACTTTTTTGAATAACGGAGCAAACATTGAGGGACCAAAATGATCCTTTTAAGACTTATGAGACCAAAATAAAAATTAAGAATTAGTTGAGGGACCATTGAATTAATTTAGCTTAAAATATACATTCTCCTCCTTTGAAAAGAAAAATATATACTCTTCTTCCATATAAAATGGATGAATTACAATTTACTCCCTTAATAATTAAATATGCACTACACTTTAATATATTTTAACTTAAATAAATATTTGTTTCCCTTAAAAAAAAACTTAAAAAAATATTTTTATGATATAAACTAATTTTGAACCACCATTTTAAAAAAACAAATTCATTTCTTTATAATTTAAATATCAATGATAATCAAATTTAAATATTTTGCTATTAATTTTATATTTTAGAGTATAAAATTAAATTTTAAATAATCATACTTTATTGTCTTTAGTAATTTATCACATATTTTAATTTTATTTTGGGTTGTTTCATAATTTATATTAGAGTTTAAAACTATATGTTAATGAAATTGTCAATAAAAAATAGCAAAAAATATGTATTTAAATTTTGATTATATTAAAATAGACCCGTAATACTTATTTTTCTTCCAAAATATGTTAGATTATTAACTTTTTGCTTGATTATTAAAATAAAAAATATTGGAGAATTAAAATGTAGATTTTAATATAAAAGGAGATGATTTTTCAAAAAAAATAAAAATAAAGAAGAATGTAATTCAAGCTTCGTAGATGAGTGAATTATTTTTTAATATACTCGTATTTTAAATAAGAGGGGAATGTAATATCTTTGAAAAAATGGGACGATAATTTACTCGAATCATATTTAAGAAAAAATAAAATAAAGTTAAGGATAGTATCTTCGAAAGGGGGTAAACGCGTTAGTAAACCTTAGTCAGTCACCGATACGCTCTCTTTCTTCCTTCGATCAAAATCGCTTCTTCTCTGAAACCATGACTAGCTCCTCAACTTCCTCTCGCAAGGTTTCTTTCATTCCAATTCATCTCTTCCATTTTTTTTATCACTCTCTTTTTGTTTGTTGAAATTTCCAATTTATGTTTTTCAGAATCTCAGTAAGATTGCCTCCAATAGGCTTCAGAAAGAGCTCGTTGAATGGCAGATTAATCCTCCTGCTGGTTTCAACTACAAAGTCAGCGATAATCTTCAAAGGTATATATATATGTCAATGCTTCACGATTTTTTTATTTATTTTTCTATTAAAATCAATGTGTGATTGATGTTTTACTTTGTTTTTTATTCGAATTTTTGAAATTGGTGATATGGGTTTTTTTGCTAATGGGTCTTGGATTCTTTTCCCCTTTTCAAGTTTTGTTTTTTAGATTAGGTTTTTTGATTTTTTTTGGTTCGAGGTTGTTAATTTGAAAAGAAAAAAAAATTGACATCAAATTGGACCAATTAGATTGTTAATACAATTCAAATATGTGGTTAATTATGTTTAGTGGATGGTTAATGAATATAACAAGGTGTCGTGACTCGTTAACCGTCTATCAAACACATCTAACCATGAATCATGAACATGGACTTTGGGCACGACACAAACACATCACCGATAATAATTTGAGAAAATGACATATATAATCACATGTGTTGGTGTGAGACACTGACCGATCACATCTTCGATTAGTACCATCTAACCACAACTTTGAATGTTGCTGACCACAATTTTCAAGTGTACATTTGATCACAAAATCATGACTGATGAATATCATGTATGTTTGAACACAATTTTGATGATTAGTGGATATCTATATATTTGAACACTTGGATGTTGTGGTTAACAACATTCAAAATCATTGCGGTTAATTATGTTATCTTGGTTTATGAGTTCCATCACTTTGTTGTATTCATTAACCATCCATTGAACATGATTAACTACATATTTGTATTGTGCTACTGTGAACCATCCAAATTGATATCAAAATTTGATGTCAAATGTCAACTTTGCGTATCAAAATATCATTTTCCTTACGGTTATTGACGGTTTGTTATTTTGGTTCTCAAAGGTGGGTCATTGAAGTGATTGGAGCTCCTGGGACACTTTATGCTAATGAGACCTACAAGCTTCAGGTTGATTTCCCGGAGCACTACCCAATGGAAGCTCCACAGGTGTGTTTAATAAGCCATTGGATTAAGGATTTTCTTCACAGTTTCGCCATCTTGTGGTTACTTTTGCTGTGTCTTATGTTTTAGATGGTTATTCGCAGGTCATATTTATGAATCCGGCCCCAATGCATCCCCATATCTATAGCAACGGGCATATTTGTTTAGGTATGTAGTATGCCATTTAATTTGTTTCAGGGGAGAACAAATCTATAGAGGTCAAAATTTCTTAATTTTGTGTTACTAATAATATCTCATTAGAGTTCAAAGGGAAGGTAGTGGCAATGTAAAATAATTTATACTGACATCGATCATATCCACCATTCTGTGACATGTCCACTATTGTACTGCAACTTGAAAGTAATGGTATGAAGTGGCAGAATAGCGAGCTGTCATTGGATGTCACCGTACCCTTATCGACATTGACAGTCCATGTCTATTAATCTCAACTAAAAATCAACAGATTTTAATATGATGCCAAAAAATTAATCTATATTAAAAAAGAGATAGACTCAAAATTTGAAAAGATCATGTAAAATTTTGTCATTTACTTAACCTGTATATGTGCTTGTTACCTTTTTCACTTTGTGTTTTTCTTGACGGGTAGCACAGCATTTTATTGCTTTTTTCTTCTATTCATTAGGGTTTATTGGTTTTAAATACGAGCTTTTCTGTCATTCATATTCTGGCACTTTATTTACTGTTACTGTGTGATGAATATTTCTTCGTTGTTCATTGCGATTGGTTCCCTTCAAGTCATCATATTCACATCTATTATTTCTGCTAAAAATTGTTCGAAAAAGCATGGCAAATGACTTTGAATATCCAAAGGTATTGCTCAAGCTAAAAGAATTTTTTTATCTTACATTTAAGACCGACAAAATTGTATGCAACAGAGTGTTGCGGGATAAAAATGCCAACATGAGAATAAATTTAGTGTAGCAGCGATGAGAATGCTGTGCCCCGTGAGTGGAAATACAAGGCGAGATAAGGTTAGGAATGGTAGCATTATTAGATAGTTGAGGTAGCACCTTTTATAGAAAATATTGTTGAATCTCGACTTAGAAGGTTTGGGCATGTGTGAAGGAGACGGTAGCTTCTGTAGTATGGAGAGCAAATTTTGATGGAGGGTAGCCCAATTGTTTGGTAGAGGAAGACTATTTGCAAAACTATCAAGAAAGATCTTGAGGTTAATGGTTTGAGTGTTGACTACAGACAAGATTTTTGATAGAACATTATGGTGTCGTTGGATCTAGGTAGACAACTCCAACTAGTGGGATAACCGGATAAGACTTGATTTTGGTTACTGTTGAACATGTTGGCACTATGAATTTGAAGGGAACCTGAGAAGGAGATATTAATGCTCTGATAGTCTGGGTGTGTGCACTAGGAATAGTTGAAAGTTTGTATGCAGAGTCTCACATTTCTTCAGGCGAGCTTTTGCTTATGTTTCTATGCCTGAAAATCTTGTTTGCAATTTTCGAAACATTTAAGAATTCGTAGTCTTACAAGTGTCTTTGAAGTTGCAAGGCCTAAATTTGGAGAAATTATTATGTACTGCCAGAATGATAAACCCAACCATTCATAGTCATCTAACCACCATGTATTTTGATTTTGATGCACAAGTGTCAAGTTTAGTTTCGATATTACAAAGTTATGTTTTTATCAGCTGGAGGTATTACTCTCAGAAACCATACAGAGTTATATTTTGCAGCTGTAGTTGATTCCCTTGTTTTCTCCGTTTCTTCCTATCTATTAAGGGGTGAATTGAATGGTAGTTATCGCTGCAAAATATTTAAAACTTTCCAAATGAAATATTGATGTTTCACTTGAAGATATATATCTTCTATGGTTGATCAAATTTTATTGAAGAGTTTCTATCTGTAATTTTTCTAATATTAAGAGATTGAATTATTAAGAAGAATGACAACAGAAAGTGGAATGTAAGTAAGTACTAAGGTGTGAATTGGTAGTGATTATATCCTTCGTTCAATCAACCCCTTCTCATCTAGATATCATGAGTGGAACCAGTCAGTTTATTTTTTTATGGTAGCATGTAGCATGGACAAAGTATCTTGTTTTGAAAATAATTATCTGTTAATAATCGGGAACGAAATTAAGAACCATTAAGTTTTGTCTCAAAATTAAGAACCATTGAACTGTCTCCAACTCCTTGGTAGTATTGGTGATACATAAAATACTTCATCTTTAACCTTTCCATTTTGTAAATATGATGATTAGGGATATTTACCTTGTCATAATAATAGATAATAATATTCTCATTTGTGCGTTTGATTCTTTTTGTTAAGAGAAGATCACTGTAATTTGATTGGTTTATGTGTATTATACTATAAAACAGCTCCAAATAATAACATGATTGATTAGGGTCTAATATTTAGCAGTAAGCTGACGTTTGATATGCTTTATGAAATTATGCAGATATATTGTATGATTCGTGGTCCCCTGCCATGACTGTTAGTTCTGTATGCATCAGCATTCTCTCAATGCTTTCAAGCTCAACCGCTAAGGTGTGAATCTATTGTACATATTGTGTGTCCTTTTGTTTTTTCCGTATGATTTCATATCTATATACACATGCCTGAATGCATGTGCATCTTTTAATGTGATGTATCGTCCAATGGTTTTATATATCAATTTACTTAACAACTCTGACTTGATCTCTTCTACAGCAACGGCCTGAAGATAATGACCGCTATGTAAAGAACTGTAGAAATGGAAGATCTCCCAAGGAGACAAGATGGTGGTTCCATGATGATAAAGTATAATAACTGGTGATAAATTCATAAAACTAGAATAGAGGATTATCCTTTCAAAAAGGATAAATATCAAGTGGAAAAAGGCATTTTGAGAAACTAGGATGCCTTTAAACGCTTAGCAACTCTCCTGTAAATTGGAATTATACCTCATTTGATAGTATGAGGAAACAAACCCGGAATACTGTGTTTAACTTGCATGTCTGATAACTGGTCCTTTTTATTGCTTTTCTTTCTAATGATTTTATGCCATGTGTGCCTTTTGTGTGCGCATGCCCATTCAAATTGATAGAATGGATTACTGTTTCCTAATCTGAGTAGCGGATAGCAAATAACCGATTTTTATACCTGTCACATGGATGATGCAACGATACAACAGAGTGGTCTGTTTCTCTAGCTGAAGGGTGTAATATGCTTGTAGGTGAGTTATCGCTTGTACTACTTGTAGATGAAAAATTAGCATAGCCAAAACAAAACTCGAGTTAGGGTGAGAGAGTTCAAAGCTGGACAACCTTTTGATGAAAAGACTTTCCATTGTGATGACTCCTTGTTCATTGCTTTGTAGTTGTAGTCGTGATGATGCGACTATTAGTGCACATACTCTCTCTTTCTCATATTGCACATTCTAACTTTTTATTGGTTTTTGAATCTTATCTTAGCTATTGATTTATAAAACCTAAAGATCTAGCAATCGTGCCTTCATATTCACTGCTGCACTATTTTTTTAGTGTGTGATCCTCGATTTGGATCCTCTCATGTATGAATCTAACATAAGACGAGAGGGTTATGTTGATGATTTCACTGTTCAAACTCATTAGGTGCTTCTTACATGTTTTTGAATAGTAGAACCCAATGAGTTTTAATGTTGGAATCATCAACATAACCCTCTCTTGTTAGATTTGAATATGAGAGGATAAAAAAACAACCTTCATGATTTGAATAGAGAAAAAACAAAACCTAATTTCCCAAATTAAGTAGTTGGACATGCTCGCTGTTGAAGTATTGTGTGTTGATTGATGAGTCTGTTGAATAACAACATGAACAAAGCCGCCGCTGGTTCCTGAGGTTCATTCATTCTGTAAACTACCAAAATCTGACCTTTCAAAAATGAAATTGAGGTTTGATACCTACAAGAACAATGATGACAACTACATGAACCATATGGCTAAGAGGAACTAAAAAACAACTGTGTGTTTGGTTGTAGAAGGTGAGGGGGAAGGAACAAGTGAGGGAGAGGAAAGGGATAAGGAGGGAAATCAACATTGGTGTTGTTGGAGTTGTGTACCGGGCACCACTACAAAGATTGTGCTGAAAGGAACCTTCTCAAGAAAAAAAGAAGATTGTTTTGCTTGCATTTGTTTTCTCCTTGCAATGATGAATGGAGTCATGCAACCAGTAAACAAAGGTATAGTTGCAAGAAAGGGATATAGGTACAATTTTCTTGTTGTCAATATCATTAACTAATGAGGCTATTGTCCTTCATATCCCATGTCAAATTCTTAATTAAATTTATTAGATTAAATGTTACATTGTACAATTATAGTTTACGATATTGAACCTTATACTTTCTTTTGAAGATTAAGATGACATACACATCTATCTATAAGAAAGCAAGATCGTTAAAACTTTTGTCGTTCACCCTGATCTTATTTAATTTGAGGGATTCATCTTTAATGATACCCAATTTTCACAAAAAAAGATTAAGATGGTACAAGATAATACAATAACAAACAAAGATAAGCTCGTAAAACTAACATAATAAAACATAATTACTGTTTAAAAGTATCTAAGTGGAATATGATTTTATTAATTTAAACTATTAAATCGAGTACATGTTTGAAACCACGATGAAAGGCATCTGAACGCACGATGGAAGATGAATCTACTATTGGAGCTTTTCTTAGTACAACAAAGCCTATAATGTATTTCAAATCAATAGATATTTGAGATAGAGAAGCATTGTAGTTGAGGAATTGATCTAGTTGTGTTTTTTCAATCCTAACATATGTAGCACCATATGTAGTACTAGTCCAAAGTAATTCAGCCTGTATGCCAATCTGAGGAATTCTAGCTTGAACTTACTCCAAGGAGGATACCTTGGCTCAATTTCAAGGCAAAGGTGTCTATGCAATACAGCTTTTTCATGGCTGAATGTGTCAAA
>Ga0099826_10002737_pt1 | contig 11551 bp, 14 predicted proteins | sample Mtrugardesep15_FD_76830 | JGI IMG/M metagenome (GOLD analysis project Ga0099826, IMG submission 76830) | Root nodule microbial communities of legume samples collected from California, USA - M. trunc garden sep15 | ecosystem: Host-associated > Plants > Roots > Nodule | place: USA: California...
AGATAGATAGATAGATAGATAGATAGATAGATAGATAGATAGATAGATAGATAGATAGATAGATAGATAGATAGATAGATAGATAGATAGATAGATAGATATAAAAGACTTATAACAAGATTACAATTGCTCAAGCACACAAGCAAGAGACTTCATATGCTCAAGCACACAAGCAAAAGACTTATAACAAACAAAGAGTACAAAGAAAAATTGTTTGGTTGAACACTTGATATACAATCAAAGGTGTTCACAATTATAAAACAGTTTAAACCCTGAACTTAAGAATTTCTAAGATATGAAAGTTTATAAGAAATTCTAAGTGTTTGATGCGTAGTAAATTTGACAGAGTTTTGGCACTTGTAAAATTGTAGAGTCTTGACACTTGATGACATGTCATCTTACGTTATTCTTAGCATGTTTTTCAGTCACTTTTTGTAGGTTTAAGCAGCAAAAAGGAGGAGTATTAGAACGATTGCATGTGATTTTGGTACTTTTGTAATGTTTTCTATATTTGAGTATGTAATTCTAGTTTTTCTAAAACATAGCAATTTTAGGGGGTTGTTGAAGTAATTCACGAAGAAATCATGCAAATCGGCAAATCAAGAACATCTGAAGAATTTTGAAGACTTTTGGAAGACCAAGAATGAAGATTCAAGAGGCCTCATGAGACTTTACAATGGGAGAAATTTTGTTCCCAAGTTCCGAGGCAAGTTATTTGAAGACGAAGACCTAAAAACGACGAAAATCGGAGAAATTGGGCCCATGAAGCTAAAGCCATGCGCCTAAAGCATATGTGATGCGCCTAGGGCATGGCAAAAATACACCATGCGCTTAGGGCATCTGCAAAAATGCATTAGATGCGTCTAGGGCATGCTATATGTGCCCCGAGCATCTCAAATGCAAGGGACGCAAACATAATTTTATTCGTTTTTGTAGGTTAACCCACGTTTTTAGCCCAAACCCCCTAGTTAGAAATATCCACTATAAATACCAGCCTTCCTTATTCAGAATTTCTCGTTCATAACTGTGACAGTTCAAGAGGAATGCAACTTTGGAGCTTCAGGAGAGTTTCTATCTTCTCCTTGATTTTCTAGGGTATGTTTTTATCTTTAATAATTTGTTTTTAGTTACCATCTGTAACTAAATTTTTTTAGGTTAGAGTTCTAAGATGAACCTCTGTTTCTTTTTGTTGCATATTTATTTAATTTAATGTCGTTTATATTTTATTTATTTTTTGTTATCTATTAAGTTTTATTTAGTTATTTATTTGAAAGAAGCGTAACCCTAAATTAGGTACTTAGGTTGTGACAGGGCCTAACATTGTTATTAATATCTTGCTGCTTATATCTTGATATTTATAGCATTATACTAGTAACTATATGTCTAGGAAGTAATTAGTTAGTAACTAGTGAAAGATACCGAAAGTGAGTTGACCCTAGTAGTAAGTACTTAGGAGGTGATATTACTAAGACTGAGTAGTAACTCTGTTGAACCTAGGATGTAACTGGTTAGTAATTAAGGAAACAAGCGACTCCAGGGAATAAACCAAAATAGAACTATTATCTTAAACCATTGGTAAGGTAGACGAGATAGGTCTGCCCGTTTGTATAACTACTAAGAGAGAGAGAGAGAGAGAGAGAGTGTGTTATATGAGTGTCTTAAGATTCATATATGGGTATACCTACTGGAACATTCGATATGACCACACTAATAATCCTTACGAAGGTGGCAGAATCCTATAGGATTAATAACCCTATACCGTAGCGCATGTATAATCTTAGTGTTACCATAATATCCTTTGGAAAACCTGGAAAGCCAATATAAAGTCTATGCTTTCAATTACCTTAGAGACAGTAAGACCCCACACGTAAGGATCACCATGTGATCAACAGGTGCAACCAGACTTAGGATGGATATACTTAGATAACCGAGATTTATAGACCCCATACGTAAGGATCACCGTGTGATCAGTAGGTGCAGCTTCCAACCTTCTATGTTAGTCACGTCCCAACTGCCTCATCACTTGTATAGTCTACCCAAGATAAATAAATGTGACATGATTGTTATTTAATATCCAACAATATAAGCAGAAGAGATTCGAAGAATACTAACCACTGCTTACTTTTCTGCAACCAAAACAGGTAAACTTACTCTGTTGAAAACAGATAAAAATTGCAACTCTTTGACCCTTATCTTTTATATCGTCAAACTTACAAAAATAAATAATGTGAATTGTTTGGACGAAACAACAATTCATGTGGATACGATACTCTACTTATCACTTTATTACTTGGTAAATGATTTGGTACACTTGCCATAATCCGACCATCAAGTTTTTGGCGTTGTTGTCGAGGATTGTTAATATTTTCGATTAAGCAATCTAAATTACTTATTTTTTCTATCTTTATTTTTCTGTCATTTATTTTTCCGCATTTTATTTTTCTATTTCCAAAAATTCTAAAATACCAAAAAAAAAATTAAAATACCAAAAATATTATTTCAGTTGACTCTGTCCTACTAAGAAATTTGTGTAGTTTGTTTTATGCATAATACCAAAATAGGTATTATGCACTTTGATCCGGACATAAACAAAACTAAAAGACCACTTCGGAAAGCAGCCCGACTTGCAAGGGAAAGCACATAACAACATGAAACAATCTCAATTCCAGACTATTTATCAGACGAGTCAGAAATGGGAGAAGAACACCGCGTTACCCTGAGAGACTATGGGAGGCTGGACAACCATCAAACCCGGTGGACAACCAGAAATGGGAGTCACTTGGTTTCCAACCAGCAAACTCGGTGGTGTTTGACATCAAGAACAATGTTATAATGAATTTGCAATCTAACCAATTTTCAGGTAAGAGACGGAAGATTGCAACGCTCATTTGACACACTTTATAGATGTCTGCAACACCATCAACCCGGTTGGGGTGTCAGAATCAAACAAACGACTCAGGTTGTTTGGTTATTCTCTAATCGGAAGGGCAAAGGATTGACTTGATCAATTACCAAGCGGTTCAATCGAGACTTGGGATCAGCTCAAGAGGGAGTTCTTGGACAGGTATTTCCCAACTGGAAAATACTTGGCACGGAAGAAGGAGATTTCCAGCTTCAAGCAACAAGAAGGAAAAGTCCTCTATGATGCATGGGAGAGGTTCAAGCTATTGTTGAAGAGGTGTCCAGGTCACAAATTATCAGAAATGGATATCATGCAATCCTTCACTACGGGACTAAAACCATATACTCGGATGCTACTAGATGCTTCTGCAGGAGGAACCATGAAAGTCAAGACAGCTGATGAAGTACGAGAGATGATTAACATCATGTCTCTAAATGAATATCAGGGACACACGGAGGAAGAGGCGACCCCAAAGAAGAAAGGTGTGACAGATTTAAACACTCAGGATTGTTGGGTATTTGTATTGGCTGCATTATTGCTAAAACAAATATCCTTGTTTGTGTAGTTGGATACTACGTTCCAACATGTATTAGGCATTTTTGTAAGATGTTGGATACGATGTTCTAACATCCTGGCACGGTTCAGTGTGCCTAGGTTCATGCATATTTGTACGTGCGCTTTATCTTATTGGGGAATCCACGTCCTCATATCTTATTGGCCAAGCAACGTGCATATCTGTACAGAATCAATTGTGCCTTTATTCCTAAAAGGGTAACAATATTTTAGGGAATAATTAGATATGTTTGAAAGTTCCTAAAGATGTTCCTACATATTAGGACTTTCCTTTTTTGTTACTGATACATGTTTGTAGATCAGCTGAACGATCTGCAATTTGTTCAGAAGCCCAACAATGTTTGTTATTCCATATTGCTTCAGTATAAAAGGAAGACTTCAAGACCTAATAAATTATTCAAGACGTCATTCTAAAAAGTATACTTTTTAGGGTTTTGAGTCGTTTTCTTTGTGTGTCTAGTCTTGTATCGTGTTGATGCAAGTTTAGTACTCGGGAAATTATGTATGAGTGCTTTTCTCAAGTCTATTGATAACATAACCTATAAAGCAGTTCTGAAAGGTTGGGAACATCCTGTGGTTCTTGAAAAAGATGGAAACAAGACAGTTGTCTTGAAACCAGAAGAAGAATGGACCACTGCTTAAGATGAACTGGCTCTTGGAAACTCCGAAGCATTGAATGAACTATTCATTGGGGTAGACAAGAACATGTTCAAATTGATCAAGCAATTTATTGTGGCTAAGGATGCTTGGGAGATTCTCAAAACTGCACATGAATGTACTACTAAGGTGAAAAGTGCAAGGTAAAGGCATGGTTTTTATCTCAGATATTGATACTGAAGAAACACAAGGGGAGCTTGAGGACAATGAAAGTCTGATAGAGGCTATTGTATTACTTGGTAAACAGTTCAACAAGATACTAAAACAAGATGACTGGAAACCCAGGTCAAATGTTCAGAACATCCGGTCCAACATTGATAATCAACAGGGTAATATGAGGAAGGCAAAAACTGAAGAGAATAGCCATTAATCCAAGGGAGTTCAGTGTCATGAGTATGAAGGATATGGTCATATCAGAACTGAGTGTGCCACCTACCTCAAGAAACAAAAAAAAAAGTTTGGTTGTCACCTGCTCTGATGAAGACAACTCAGAAGGAGAAGTTGAGAATGAATATACTAAGAATGCCACTGCTTTAACTGGTATATACATGTATGATGATGAGTCAGGTGATGAAGAATTAACCTATGATGAATTAGCTACATCCTACAAAGAACTGTATACCAAAAGTGAAGATATGTGTAAGTTGATTGAAAAACAGAAGAAGACCATTAGTCAACTGCTTACTGAAAGCAACCAACATCTGACAAAAATGTTTGAACTCAGTAATGAGGTAACTCAACTAAACTCTCAACTTGAGCACTTGAAGAAGCATGTAAAAATGATGAACACAGGAACTGATGTTCTGGAAGAAATTTTAGAAGGTCAAATCAAAGGAAAACCAAATGGCATATGATTTAATCACACAGTTCAAAACAAGAAACAACAACACAAGAATTTTGCATGTGCATTGGAAGATTTTAGGAAGATTAGGAAGAAAAAGAAAGTGGAGAATATAAAATTTATTGTTGCTGAAGGTACATGTGATCCCACCATGAGTAAATCAATGTTGCAACATTCTGAGGAACATCAGACATCTAAAGGCAAGAAGAAATATCACCCATGGGTTTGTCACTATTGTCAAAGAAAGGGTCACATACGACCTTTTTTCTTCAAGATATATGGATACCCCAATCAGAGTTTGCACATATCTTCTGAACCAAAAGTAAAGAAGGTGTGGAGACCAAAAGGTAACCATATTGGGCTAATGGCTCATACCTCTCTAAAAGCGGCATTTAGCAAAGACTGGTATTTTAACAGTGGGTGCTCTAAGCACATGACTGGGGGAAATAAATTTCTAGACACAATAAAACCCAACACAAGCAGTCATGTGACTTTTGGTAATGAGACTAAAGGGAAGATTCTTGGAATATGAAACTTAGTCAGTAATGAGTCACCTAAACTTGACAATGTGTTATGGGTAAAAGATCTAACCTCTAACTTTATCAGCATAAGCCAGTTGTGTGAACAAGGGATGGATGTGAACTTCAACAAATTAGAATGTCTGGTAACTAGAAAGGATGGAGAAGTTCTAATGAGAGGTGTTAAAACCAAGGAAAAATGCTACTTATGGGTACCCTAAGAAAAAGTCAGACCGATGGACTAACCGGAATCTTGCACACGTTGTTGGAACATCTAGTGACTTCTGAAGAACTGGATCCTCTACACTTTAGTAGTGCAAATAATGAGAGAAGTGTCTCTGATAATTGTTTCTGGGAGAATAATAATCTTGTCAATTGGACCTATGAGAAACAATCAGGTGATTCCTTTGCCAAAATCTTGAAGGCCAAGCTATTTGAAGAATCAAGGGGTAAATCAGACATTTGTATGAATAAGAAGTTGAAGCAGTTAAAGAACACAGTGCGCGTGTGTTCTCAGTCTCTATTGCACGCTAATTTAGGTGTTTTGTCTCAATATTGCCTAAAACGGCCAACAACCTAAAATAACTCCTACTCCATCATTAGTTCCTTGTTCATTTCACCCAAGTTCAAAAACATACATTTTTTTCCCTCTCTCTCATCTCAACCGTCTGGATTCTGCATCCTCGTCGATCATCACTAACATCACCAAATCACCATGTCAAGCAAAACAAAAACTCCTTCAGCCAAACAAATCATGTCCTCTGAACCTCAAGAAACAAATACCACCATTCCAAAGATGATCGAACCAATCTCTTCGGTTCCTCCTAGCAAACGTAAAAGAAAGACCCCCATCAAATCTGCCTCAAAGAAAAAGAATACCTCTAAGTCTAAGAAGGGTGAATCAAAGACTTCCTTGAGTATGTCCGACCTTTACGAAAAGGAAAATCCCTTTATCTCTACGGTTGTCGAACTAAGTGATGGGACCCCTGAAAAGGACTCCAAATCTGCGAATGTTGAATCAACCCTCAAGATTGCTGCTGATGTTGCCTCCTCTGAAATAGAAAAAGGTAATCTTAATGAAACCCCAAACTCTGTTATTTCTAAATCTGGTACAAAACTAGGGTTAGAGGATTTAAACACATCCATAGATAGTACTGAAAACATGAGTGTGGATTACCCAAATCCTGATAATGAAAATGTGGTTGATGACTTTGTTCAACCTTCTACTGAGAAGAGTGATGATCAAAAGGATGTTGGAACATCCTTGGGCCAACAGGACAAATAAAGCCAAGATGTTGGAACCCATGAAGAAAGTGAATCAGGTCATAAGAATAGTTCCGACAAGGACACTCTGTCTAAGGATGCTAATGAGGATTCACCCTCTGAAGAAGAGAAACAGGCTGAAGAGGAACAAACTGAAGTGGAGTCTGATCATGAGGAAGACGTGTCTGCTGAAAAGGATGAAGAAAAGGTGGTGAATATGGAAAATATTGATTTAGATGACATTCACCTAGGCAAGACATACAGTGATAGTGTAGAGAAGAGGCTGAGAAGCAACACAGGGAAGGTTGTTCCTTCTGAAACCAAAACCCCCCAAGAAAATTGTGTCTGAAGTTCCATCATTTACTGTTACCCCCAAGGCCAAGACCAAAATAAATGTTGTTGGACCAAAGAAAGGCTGGAGTAAGGTGAAAGTCAAGTCGACTGCTGGAAGATCCAGGAAGAGGAAGGTTATATCTTCAACTGAATCAGAGTATGATGTTAAGGAGGATGCTCAAAACATCATCCCCTCCACATTAAAGAAGTCTGCTGGGAAAAAGATTGTGCAGATTGTTAAAAATGTTCATATTGATAAGGTCTCATTGCATCTACCTGAGAATGCACAAAGATGGAAATTTATTTATCATAGGAGGTTGACACTGGAAAGAGAGTTGGGTAAGGAAGCATTGGAAATAGAGGTTGTGATGAAACTCATCAGAGAAGCAGGTCTGATGAAGACAATATGCAAACCAGGTGATTGCTATTAACAGTTATAGAGTGATTAACTTAATTAACAAGATAAATATTTAAGAATAAAGTTTAGGACCAGAGCACTCTGGATTAATATAGTGTAAAATAAAGGCAAGATAAAGGAAGAGAGAATAACAATAGAGAATTATCTTGGTTCACCAAATCCGGCTACTTCCGGTCCCCACATTTCGTGTGAGATTGTCCACTATAGTATCCAGCTAACAGAAACTTCTGACTAGCACTATAAATTCTTGATCACACTAGATCATTCTGTTACACCCTGTATTATGAACCTCAGCAGGTTTCTTCTTCTTTCTCAAACTATTGTGACAAATAGACTTGAGAATTTACAACAACTTTGTATGATAAAGGTTTTGTGGATCACATTATACTCAACACTTGTTTGAGATTTAGATTACAAAACAAACTCAAAGGATTATGATCCAAGATATAATGAGAGAATAGGAGCTTGTTTGTTTTTGTGAAGAACTTTGTAAGTGAATGATATTTGCACTTGAGAGAGATAATTGCTTTGTTGTGTAAGTTCTTATTTTTGACTTCAAGGCTTTCCTCTATTTATAGACTTGAGATGCTTGCTGCCCACTTAAGAAAGCCAGCTGCCTTGCTTTAATTCAAAACCTCATTTGCGCTCCAAAACATTTGCTTTGAGAGAAACCATAAGAATTTGCACTACCAGATTGATCTTGAGAATTTTCCAACAACTCGTGGAAAAGAAGCACGTGCATATTCTTACTTTTGTTGAGTGTTTGCGTGGTACAGCTCATGGAGAGTTGTCCTTGAATGATTTCATGACATGTTGCTTACCTCACTTAGATACTTTAAGATATGGTACTTTTTCTTTAATGGGTCAAAACATTATTTAAGGTCCATTTATGTGTCCAAATCAATTCCTAGTATATTCCTTAAATTGGTGAGGCAATCTTAATTTCTTGATCTTCATAATTTATTGCCTTTGTTTCAAAAGTCCATACTTGTCCTTTTGTGTGAATGCTATTTTGATGAACTTTGTCATATGCCAAGATCATTCTCATGAAACAGTTCTAACAAAAAATCATTAGTAATAACAAGATGATTTATTTTAAATATGTTTGTAATCCTTAAAACATTTAAAAGAGATTTTGCGTCAACATTCTCCCCCTTTTTGAGGATGACAAACCTTTAAAATATTTTGCCTTTGATTTTTATGGAAATAATTTTATTTTTTTTATGATTTGCTCCCATCAATTTAAGCATACGAGATTCTTTGTGTTTTTATAAGGCAATAATTTTATCAATACTCCACCTCAATCACAGCGTTCAATAAGAAATGATTGAGAATACTCATATAAAACAAAGTCAAATTTGTTCATTTATGCATATGATTCATAACATATTTTTTTAAGAGAAATGTTTCATTAGATTTCATAGTTTCGATTTGCAGCGTAATAAACATAAGAAATAGGAAACATAATAATTCATAAGTTTTAATACCTAACAGCAAAACACACAAGAGGTGTTTTTAGGTACATAGCAAAACATCAGCAGTAGCAGCATACAAAAGTTTGCACTTAGGCAATAAAACAAATGAGCATATCAGTTACCAGCAGGGCGCATATAGCAGCAAAATAACATAATAAGTTAATAACAGAATAATATAAAAAGTTAGCAAAATAGCAGAAAAAGTTGAAAAGTTCTTCTTTTTCTTCTCCCCCTTTGGCATCCCAAAAAGGGCAAGCAGTCACTCTTTAGGAGGTGTGGCAGTGGGTGCAGTTGGTGAGGAAGCATTTGAAGAGGATGAAATATTTGGAACATGCAGATTGAACATTGGTGGTTGGAAGGAATATCAGTTGGTTGAGCCAAATTGAGACGGAGACTCAAGGCACTAGTTTGCCAATTTGTGTGAACCTGATTGTGGAGAGTGTAGTAGGACAAATGATTCATGATTGCGACCTGATTTTCAAACAGCCTGCGTATATCATCACGAGTCTTGCTCGTATTCTTCTCCATTTTTTGACCTTTTTGGAGGTCTCTCATCAGTATGCATGTTTTCAGGAGCAGATTGAGAATGTTTGGAGAAATTCGAGGGATAGGCAGACTGCATAGAGTTTAGAGAACTCATAGGCACAAAAGTTTCAAAAGCAGCTTGATTGAAAAATTTGCTCACATAATCAGGTTTAAAGAGAGCAGAGAGATCAGTTTTAAGTGGAGAAATAAAAAGATTTGAGAATTTTGTCACCTTAGTTGTTTTGACAAATTTTGTTACAAGGCTTTGTAGCACATCGGTGGCTTGATCCATAGAGGAAGCCTGAGTCTGGAAATTTGAAAACAGAGCCCCATGTTCTTCCAAAATGGAAGATTGTCCTTGAGTGCGATATGGAAATAGAAGATCTTCAAGAGTTGATTTTCCAGCATCACTGCCATCCCTTTCCTTGACACATTTTTAGTGTCATCAGGAGATTCCTTCATGTGTATGACATTTTTTGGACGGAATTTCTTAATTATGAGCAGGAATTTCTCATCTTCTAATGATACCAAGAATTTCTGAAAAACTTTGGTTAACAGTATTCCATATGGCACGCATAATTGCCTTTTTGAAGATTGAGTAGTAGAAATCATGTGTTGGATGAGCACATAGGTAAGGTTCAATCTTTCACCAAACAGAATGTGATACAGAACCATTAAATCATTTTTGGTGACTATATCATAACTACCTTTCCTAGGAAGAATGTTGTATTGAGTTATGTCGTTAAGCATTTTTGGGATTTTTTGAAGTTTTGATGAAGTGAAATCAGTAGAGTTTGGTTCAAACACATTGTTGTACACAAATTCCATATCTTATCCTAATTTTTCATTCCAATCATCACCATACAAGCAGTTTCCATCAATTGGCAGTGATAGTATTTTTCCTAATTCCTCAGGAGCAAGAGAAATCTTTATATCTTTCATTTTGGAAATAATTAGTGATTTATCAGGATATACCTCAACTCGGAAGAAGAATGTTTGAACAAGTTTTGGATAGTGTTTCTCACGTATCCGAAGGAATTTTGTCCAGCCCATTGCATCTGTGAACTTCTGCAGAATGATCTTCTTTGTTTGAAGTGCAGCAAAATCAAAATACATCCCAGGAACAATTGGGCGACCACACCATTTTTCTTTGAAGATTTTGTGAAGATCAGGGTCCATCAATGGAATTCGTTTGGAGCGTGGGAGAGACAGATTACCAGAGGTGTTCCTTTTTGTTTTTGGAGATGTGTTTTTCTTTTCAACAGGATCTTTTGAGGAATCAGTCTTTCCTTTTTCCTTTTCCTGTTTTGAAGGAGCCTTTTTATGTGTTTCCTTTTTATGTGTTTCCACAAGTTTGAGAAGATTTAGATTTCTTTGGTTGAAACCTAGCTTTTGCTTTTGACAGATAAGGATCATATTTTGAGGGTCTTTGTTTCCTAGGCTTTGATTGAGTTGCTTTAGAGACAACCTGAGGTTCTTTGTAAATAACATCAACATTTTCAACAGCTTCTTTATGGACATCTTGAGTCTCTTCATGGACATTCTGAGTCTCTTCATGGACATTCTGAGTCTCTTCATATATGTTCTCGTAAAACTCATTTTCATTAGGACAAAAACGAGCTCCTTCGAATTCAGCCTCAGTAGATTTGGTCTCTCTAAGAGACATAGGAAACAAGGAATGAACAACCATGGCCAGGGGATTTGTTTCAACTAGGGTTTCAGTTTGTTCTTTGATTTTTGAGGAATGTTCTGGAGATTCTGCATGTGTTGATTTTTGGGGAGTCTTCTGGACTTCCATACATGAATGATGAAGGAGGAGTTAGTAGTGGTGCAGAGGAAGATGAAACCGGCGAGTTTGGCTTAGATGGTGGTGGTGGTGGCGACGGTTGATAAACCACTTATTTATATACTTTATATTATAATTTTAAGTGAAGTTTCATACATTTTGTGTATTTATTATTTAGATACTTAACTATTTTTATTATTTAGTTAGATACTTTTCTCTCTAGTAGTACAAGATAAGCAAGTTTAATTGATGAAGTAAAA
>Ga0099826_10002738_pt1 | contig 11551 bp, 5 predicted proteins | sample Mtrugardesep15_FD_76830 | JGI IMG/M metagenome (GOLD analysis project Ga0099826, IMG submission 76830) | Root nodule microbial communities of legume samples collected from California, USA - M. trunc garden sep15 | ecosystem: Host-associated > Plants > Roots > Nodule | place: USA: California...
CTATTTTTTTCTTCTTATCTTGGACATTGTTTATGAAGCTCCATCGTATTTGACCTCGAGTGCACGAGTTCAGATACACAGTCGTGTAAACTTTAGAGAACAAAACCGGATATTGGGTTGCACCGGAGGTCCGTCAAAAATTTGCTTTCAGGACAATGACTTTTGTCACGGCACAACAACTCTCTTCTATCTTAACCATCCAAATTCTATCTTCTATTAATATTTCCAACAACTTCAATTGTATAGTGTCTCGTTTGTAAAACTGTTTTAAGGACGGTTAAATTGGAGGCATGAGATAAGATAAAAACTGAAAATTTTGTCTCTCACTAAACCAAAATTGAACATTTTGTCTCACGTATATAAATATCAAAATAGACTTTTGTCCATACAAAATTGCATAACGCCAAAAAAAAATTCAATGTTATACAAGTTTGTCATGTGTTGTTTTATTTTGTATTGTGTTGTTCTGTTTTGTACCGGTCTATTATCCAGTACTTACTGTTTAGCAAATCAAACACAACCTTAGAATATCCGTTCAAAATAAATTAACTCCTTAAAGTATGTCATTAACATTAAAACTTCAAGTTTTTTTTTTGAAGTAACAATAAAACTTCAAGTTATTAACAATGGCCCAATGCTCTAAGATCACAATAGATTGAGACATCACATATCTGTCTAAAACCTTAAGTCATTGAGTATACGAGTCATCAATCTTAATTGTCCTATATTTTACCCTTCATGGGGACATCCCTTTTGCCTTCTGAGCAAACAGAGGGGCTGATAGAGCAATTTCGATAAAGTATGGGCTTATCCAACAGAAAATAATAAGCCCAATGTTAATCCAAAATCAAAACCAGAGAGAAACTAGGGTTAGGGTTTTCGCTAACATTGATTCGTTGATCACATTTTCAATTGATCGATTCTCTCGAACACGAAGCTTTGAATCCATGGCAACACAAACAGCAAAGCGAAAACCAGTGTTCGTGAAGGTCGATCAGCTCAAACCTGGAACCAATGGACACACTCTGACAGTGAAGGTGGTTAACTCTTCGCCGGTGAAGACGGTTCCTAATCGCGGTGCTCGATCGGCGGTGATTGCTTCTCGTCCTTCCCGCATTGCTGAATGTCTCATTGGTGATGAAACTGCTAGCATTATCTTCACTGCTCGAAATGAACAAGGTACCATTTTTTGTGTGTGTTTCATTTCTAAGCTTTTTGGACTTGAAACAGTTCTTAACTCTAAAGACATGTGAAAAAATCTATCTTGCTTCTGTGATTACGTTTTTGTTGCTCATTGATTGTGTTAACGTGGGAAAAAGAGTATTTTGATTTAAAAACCGTTGATTTTTATTTTATTTTATGGTTTTATGCATATATTTGATTGTGGCATTTTGAGATTGTTTGGAAGAACTTATGAAAATTGCTTATGGCATGTTCTTAAGCAGTTTTCAGCTTTTTTTAATAAGTTTGTCATGATAGCTTATGAAAAATGCTTATTGAATATATGAAAACAGTTGGAGGTTTTGTTTGGATTGGTTTATGTGAGCTTATCTACTGACGTAAGTATTTGTGAGACCATTTGGGAGGATTTAAGAGAACAGTCTATGACATGTTTACAAGCTTTTTCCAGCTTATAGAAAACAACTTATGCTATAAGCTGTAAAATAAGTTGTTTATCCATACAGGCCCATATTAATGCATTCAAGATGTGGGGAATTGGGTTAAAGTGATATTGTTTTATGGTTTCTGCCAATATTGGGACTCAGTGCGCTAACTGACGCCTTCCCGAATAGGCTTTATGTAATGGGATGATTGTCTGTCTTTGTAGAAACATAACTTCTGAAGCCCATATGCATCTGAGCTAGAGTGTTGCAATGTGATTCATCCGTAATGTTACGCAAATTCGTTGGATGGTATGGATAAGTTCCTATTGAACAGTTAAAACTATTGTGTTACAGTATTTGTTTGACATGCGGGGAAAGCGTAAAACTAAGTGGTGAAAGGTTATGAATGATCTTTGTTGTCTGATTTGTGCATGATGTGATTGGTTATGATTATAGGAGGAACAAAATGTGTAGACGAATGAGCTTGCCTTGAGTTTCTTGCATGTGATGTTACTGTCATTTATAGGAATTGGTGTGGGTTTGCCATTGCAAAAGAATGGTTGGTGTGGCTATTATTTGGTGTCAAATGAGTAGTGATGTTGCATAAATCAGGGGCAGTGGGTGAATTTTCCGTTTTTTTTTTCCTTTCCTGTTGAGGTGGTACCTGTCAATCTCGTGATGTGTTTTTGTTTGGTATTCACTGATTTTGTCCATTCTCATGTGTTATGACTGTATTGATACTATAATCTTTTGCTCTATTCTTTGCACACCGTGTGTATATTCTGCCTTTTCAAACTAATAAAAAAAACTTTGGGTTGGATTTATTGAATGGTATCAATAAATTCCTATATGACAGTTTCAATTGAAAGCGTATTCGCACACCACTCTGAAGCTAATGTAGAGTAAATTCATTTACTTTTTGCAGTGGACCTCATGAACCCTGGTGCAACTTTAATTCTGCGTAATGCTAAGATTGACATGTTCAAGGGATCAATGAGGCTGGCAGTTGATAGGTGGGGGCGTATAGAGGTCACAGAACCTGCAAATTTTGAAGTTAGGGAAGACAACAATCTTTCATTAGTTGAATATGAATTGGTCAATGTCGTTGAAGAGTAATTTTAGCTTCTAAAGCGAATCTTTTGATTTTGGAGGGGTTCCATTTTTTAATTTGGCCATTGAACAATTGACTGCTGTGCAGGTTCTTATATGGTACAGTCTTGCTTATTTAGTCTCAAGATTGCTGTGGTAAATTATAAGATTTAAATATCAGTATCAGATCATTTTTTAAAATGGATAATGCTTGTGCTTATATTCAACCGTAAATATTGTTAAATATTTTCCAATTTAATGTGTGTCCAGTTAGCTCTCTTTGAGCAAATCACTAGGCTTTCCCTGCAAATGTGTTTGTCAAGGTAGCACGTGTTACTGTTCTCCTAAATGATACCATTTTTAGTCCTCGCATAAAATAAGCCAAGTGTAAGTTTGGAGGAGGAGCTTTTGACAAACATAATTTTGAATAGAATTATTGTCGAAGTTGATTTGGTTCTAATTGAGCTTGAAGTAGTGTGTTTTGTTGTGATGTTTTTCCTTTGTAAGCAAGTTTGATTTAAAAGTAATATAAATTCTACTTGCATTAATTCTAATAAATTGAGTATCCAAGGCATAAGTCACTTGTGTTTTCTCTATAATAATGTTGATATTAGGAAAAATCATTTGTTGTGTGTTCTGTTATGAAGTAAAATGCAGGAAGTTGTGTTTGGATGCCTTGTTAGACGACTCGATTCTAAATGAAATGGATTTGGTAACAGTTGTTTTAGAATGAAGTGTTTTATATTTCAATGTTTTTTAAACATTGAAGTTTGTAGAGTTCAGTGTAAAATTTTCAATTTCATGCAATTTCTTTGTACTACAAGTAAAAAATAAAAAATAAAAATTGTACTACAAGTAATCTGATGCTTCGAATCAAAACCAATCCCAGTCCAACAGTTTCAAGCTTTATACCGACCCTGCACATACTGCTGAGATGCGTTTTTAGACTTCAAATAAATCAATTTATTATGGTCTTCATGGCTCACACATCACTTTTATATTTTGTTTAACGTCAATACCGAATAAACCACATCCTTTCAATGTAGCATTCCTATAATCTTTCCACAAATAACCACATATCATTTCATTTAAACAATAATAATTTATATTTTTTTACAAATATCTCACTACATCAATTTCAAAACCAATCTAATGAAAAGGTTGATAATGATGAATTGTTTAAAATTTTATATTTTATAATTGGATAAATTTGTATAATTTGTCAAAATATTTTTTGCTTATCCCTAACAAAAGTTATATTAAGAGGGGAAATTGCAATAAGTGTTTAAAAATCTCGGTGTTTAATGCTTAATTCTTTAAATTGAGGTGGATATGTAAATGAACTTATAGATTAAGGTGGTAAGTGCATTTGACTCAAAAAAGTTTAGAGGGAATCCAATCTCGGTCTCTCATAAAAAGCGTAGAGTTTGGTTTAGACTTCGAGAGAAAATTCAATATGTATTGTTAATGTTAATACTGATATCAAATTGTGGATGAGAAGCTCTCAACTCATGATCTTTTTAATGTGAACCTCTTTGTATAAATGAATGAAACATTCATGGAAATATAAACAGGATAGTTTCATTCATAGGCATTTTAGAAAAAAATGTTTGGTGAATATTTATATACTATCGTAAACCATTATAATATTGAAAGTTAATGAATAGTTACATGTGAATTTATCTTTATCTTCATATGAATTTTTATTTCCACTATTTTCTACGAGAATGTTTTTCTTTACAAGAATATTTTATATCAAAGAATAACATTTCTTTTTAAAGACCAAGGAATAACATTTATTAAACTTGTAATAAACATTGAAATGCATATTTCTATCATTTCGTTCCAAAGAATATACAAATGGTAATTTAAAACAAACAAACTCTCAATATATTTAGTTAACGATAATACCCGTATCCTCCGCCTTTAACTTCAAGAGACTAATATTATCTTATTTTTTAATATTTTTGAACATTTCAATTTTCAATGAATGAAACTTATTATGTAACAGCTAAGTTCACATAATACGTATACCTTGTTGAGATACTTATGCTACAAAGAAAAAACTATATTGTTTATATTCATAAAATTTTTAGGGGCATGAAAATCATAATATTGTTTATATTCATGAAAATTTTATCCAAAAAAATGCATATCTATATTAGATTTTTCATACCTTTTGATCATTGAAAATGTAATTAATATACTCGTTTACGAGCTATCTCGTATGAGAAGTGATGTGTCATGCGGAGAAGGAGGTCACCCGTATTATTACTATTCTTGTTGAAACATGCACTTAACTGCAGTCTTCTGATGAGATTTGGTGCATTAATACTGATATGATCACACCTTAACCAATTTCAGTGACCTTAGTTTTGTTTTGATAGAATCTGGTGCATTAGTGCTGGATATCTTACCCAATCAAAGACTTTTAGTGACATTAGTGCTGATATCATCAAGTAGTTGCCAACATAAATGGAAGTATCATATCTAGCCATATTGCATTCGACATTACTTTAATTTGCTGTCGTTGAGGAAAACTGGAATTGTATGTCCTTTAAATTCGACCCAGTTATGTATACTTGATGACTTATATTTCTGCTAGCGGTGTGATGTTTCTGTTTCTGTTTGTGTGATGTTGTCAATCAACAACTCTAAACCGTTGAAAACAGTTTTTTCCTTATCAGATGACATCATGTTGTCAAACACAACAGTTAGAAACCTTGACAGCAAACCAAACAGGAACGTTCAGATGACACCGTGTTGTCAAACACAACAGCTAGAAATCTGGACGGCAAACTAAACTGGAACGTTGAAAACAAATATTAATAAAATTAAAATTTTGAAATTTTATAAAAAATATAAACAACGTGTTCATTGAATTAACTTAAATTGTTTTATCTATTCATTCGTATAACATACCATCGAAAATCAAACTATTTTTTTCCTATTTGGATTTCAACTCATAGTCTGATGACTCTAGAGTCCTAGAGTAATGTATCTTCATTAATAATGTTGTATTTCAATTATGGGTTGAATGGTTTTCTTCTTTTTATTTTGCAAACCTTGTTATCATATTCAAATATATAACTCCGGTAAAAAAAGAAAAATTACTTTCAGTGAACATAATATTATCTTTTGTTTACCCTTTCTCATCATCCATTTCTCCAAGTTAGTTTGGACTCGTTTCTAATCCTTATTTGTTGCGGTTCAATTTAAAATTGAAAAGATAATAGAACTAGACTAACTTGACTCGATCGTTGTTGTAGTTATAATAGATTCAAGAAAATAGGCAATTTGATCAAAGAATTTGTAACCATCATTGATTATGTTTTCTAAATTTTAAAATAGATAAATAGTCTGTGAATTAGTTGTGTCAATTAACTCGGCACGTTATCAAACATAACATTTGAAATAAACGGATGGAAGAAACTAGTTGATGCAGAACTAATTTACAGCAGATTGTGTTTTTTCAAATAATAATAATAGTTAAAAAGAAAGGAGGAAGGGTAAAACATACAATAGTTCAAATATCCAATTATTCAAAGCTCGTATTTTATTAAGTGCACTACATTATCAATCCAACTTTCACAGCCGCAAAGTAAATTTTGAGGATAATCTTAATAGCATTCTGTGGTTATCACATCATGAACCCTCCTCTCCTTCTGAAAGTTAAAAATCTGAAAGTTAAAAAGACGAGGCAAATGAGAAAATTGGAAAACTATAATGGTAATGATAATATTTTAAGTCTAAAAATACTGGGATGACCTAGTGGGATAGTAGTTTACCAAGCCAAGAGCACAACCAAAATTCATCAAACATATTAATTGATAAGAAAGAGTAAGTTTGAACCAGACATAAATGAAAGGGACTTATCAAAATTATCACAAGAATTTGCTAAATATTCCAACTTTACATTCATCAAGTCGATTCAAAAGAACATGGACAAAAAAGGCAACTTATCCAAAACTCTGCGAAACAATTTCAGCTTATTGACTTTAGACACTAAAATTATGGTGGAAAGTAGGCTTTTATGAATCTAGAAAAGAAACAACAGAGTTACAAGTGGTCTAGCTTTACAAAAGTTCCTTTCAACCTTTGGGACTCAATTTAACCCACCAATGGCTCAGTCAAGACACTTTCATGAAGTAGATAGTACATAAAAGATTGCTTCGATCTTCAGAACACTTATCACACATCATCATTGCAATCTGATTAAACAAAAGAGATCAGTATGCACCTTTATTATTAATTTATCCTACAAATTGAATCAGTTATGGATTTAAAGACAGGATTTCAGCAGTTAAGTCGCACAAAAAAGATCCATATACTATTTCAAATAATCCAACATAACAGACACAGGAAATAAAATGAATTCAAGAGAAACTCTAACGAAAATGCCAGGTATTTGTTGAAGTTATAGTCTTAAGATAAAGAAGATGAAGAATAAGAAATAAAATTAGGACTTTGAATATGACAAAAAAAATCCTAGTATCATATCCAAAGTCCGGACAATTGTACCCAAGATGTATAAAATTTTGAACAATATGATTGATAAAAACAGAGAAATAATTATTTCCTAAAACACAAAGTAAACACAAAGTAAACTGAGAATCCAGCTTGATGATATTCTCAGTAATCCAAAAGCAGATAAATTTGCTCTAAATGTATACAATAAATAGTGATAGATATTATCTAGCATTTTTTCTTTATCAATTTGTTTTTGTTTAAAGTCCAACATCATAAGAGGTCAATGTCATCTCAACCTTGCTTCTTGATCTTCAAATAGTCTCTTTGCCTACAAACAAAAGGAGCATGAATGGCTTCACTAAGAGATTTAGTTGCTTGAGAGCAGGGAAAGCAGAAGACTCGGGGAATAACTTAATCCATAAATCTTTGCTACAAGATTAATAATTATATAGAAAGATACAGTCTACGCTCAACATCAACTATATGAACTACCTTAGTTGTATTTTTATTTTTAATCAAAACCCAAATCTCATAAAAAAATAAAATACCATTCATTATTTTCAAACGTCAGCGCAATAAAAAGAGCGGAAAACGGGCACGGAGTGCCGCCTTTTCGCTAGTTAAATATAATAAGAATAGTAACATTGACTTTTTATTAATACACAACAAAAACTAAATATGCTAAGCTGAACACAATGGTACCCATGTAGTTTGGTTGGGCATGTACCCTTTATCCAATCATTGAATGCCATGTCGCATTTTTATAATAATTTATATTAAAATAAATTCACAAATTTTACTATATTACTAGTCCTTGTGACAACAAGCTAAGGACAAAATTGATATTAAGTTGTGAAAATATACAGGGACTAACTTGACTGTTTAACAGAGCCGGAGAATCTCAGGGGTCTAGTTGAGTGCTTCCTACAAAGTCATGTACTAATTTAGCGGTTTACTCGATCATAATTGCATTAAAGTGGTAGTGTCAGACAATACCTTCAGGAAGCCAAGCGTAGCTGCGTTGAGAAACTACCAACTTCGAAGTCATCAACGCCGAAGCAGTTGCCGTATGAAACGGCAACATGGATTCCATACAGAAGCTCAATTCAACAGGACACCTTCACACACAAACAATTCCACAAAAAACAAAAGCATCAAAATCAACCACATTGCAACTGAATTAACACTAAATTGAGCACTATAAGCATGTATAAATCAACGATTGAGTCGTAAAAATGCGCAATAATTGTGGTGGATTACCTGAATGCGGATTGGGATATAGGTTTGTTGGAGGCGATTCGGAAAGGAGTGCGAGTTGATTTAGCTTCTGAAGCTAGACGGAAGGCGGAGCGGGAAACAGAGGACGATCGGAAAATTGATCTCGCGGCGGTTCCAGCGACGGAGGCCATTATCGTTATCGGAAAGTTTTTAGGGTTTGCGTCGATTCTACCAAACTACGTAAAACCCTGCTTCAGTTGATGTGCTTGAAAGTTGGAAAAAACGGGCCTATTATAGTTAAGCTTAGGCCCCAAACTTTTGTCTAGGAAATTATACCATATAAACCCATACAATTAATCATTTACCCCTGCAAATCATCGTATAAAATATAAATTTTTACCTATTTTGTAAATTGACACCCCATAAAATATTTAGAATTTTTTCGGAAATGACAAAAATTCAAATAAATACAATTGCTTAAACTTGATATTTTTTATTTTATTTTCAATTCAGCCATAGTTGTATAAGTATTGTGGCTAAACAATTTTTTAACAGTTTCTTAAACTTTTGTTTTGGAATAAAGAAAACTCAATTTTTTATCTTGAAAATTTTCCAACTTGTCAAGACATGATATATTTTTATTCATTTTTCAAACTATGCCAAAGTCATTGTTTTTTTGAGAGGAAGCCAACGTCATTGTTCAATTGTGGTTAAACTTTAAATCGAAAAATTATATTTTGAAATACTCAAATTTTGATTTGACTTTGTTGGAGTATATTTCTCTCTAGATAAACTAAAAAACGACATTGTAGAATGAGATGTTTTTTCTTTTTTAAAAAAACTCATTTGTTATAGCAACAAATCTTCAGTTTGATTGAGCATATGTACGCATCTATCATTAGAAAAGTCAAAGATCTCTTTTATCTCTTTTAAAATATGCAAATGAACCACACCTTTCGTGAAGCAAACGTGTGCGCGAAATTTATTGTCAAACATGATGCCAATAAGATGCTACTTGGTGTTTGTTAGAGAACCCCCTCTCGATCTCGGAAAACCTACTCCTGCTAATGTTTTTAGGATGCAGTTCTTAAGATTGTAGTACAAGTTTTTCTTTTTCTGTACAAAAATAAAAAACTTCGGTTTGATGTTTAAACTATCATTTTTTTATTTGAACTCTAAACAGGATTAAAATTGATGAATTTATATAATACAGTTTAAAAATTATTCATTGTATTTCGATAGTTCAAGGACCACGACACATAGAAGACAGATAGGGGTATCTTAGACATTTCAATGATTTTGTGGGGGTAGGAAGCATAGTGGAGGGGTATAATGTAGAACTTTCTTGACAAAACCTAGATTTCGGGTCAAAACGATCCACGTGAGGAGAGAGTTCATCTTCTCGAACTTCACTGCCCTAATCGTTTCTCTGAAAATCGCAACAATTTACATGAATTTTCACTCATAACATTCTCGCACTGTAACAATGGCGTTGTTATTCAAGGTACACTATTCAACTCAAAACTCAATTAGGTTTTCACTATTTGATTTTGATTTCAACCTTTTCTTCTCTATGAATGTCTTAGGATCCGGCGAAGATCTCGGCGTATCGAGATAGAAGATTCCCTGGAAATCAAGAAGAATTTGAGCATGCGCTTAAAACTTCAACCACTGTTTACGTTGGGAACATGTCGTTTTACACTACGGAAGAGCAAATTTACGAGCTTTTTTCACGAGCTGGTGAAATTAAGAAGATAATCATGGGTTTGGATAAGAACACCAAAACTCCTTGTGGGTTTTGCTTTGTTTTGTAAGTCACAATTTCTATTTAAACTTCAGTACTTCACAAATACTAATTATATTAATGTAGTTATTTGGATAAACAACTTAATTTACAGTTTATAGCATTATTGCTTAGGCTCTGTTTGGCGAAGAAATAGCAAGTAGCTGATAAATTAGCTTATAGCGGATGAACTTATAGGGATAAGTTAGCTGATTGAACTTGTAGAGTTTGGTAAAATTAATGTTTGAACTAACTTATAAATATGAAATGACATAATAGTGATATATTTAACGAATATTTAAAAAATTTCAATCAAGATTACAAGGATGAAATTGAGATAAACAATGAAAAGCTATAAGCTGCTTGGATCAGCTTATCATTTTTTTTGTTGAAGAAGACTTGGATTAGCTTATCATAAAATGCTATAAGCTAGTAAAATTAAGCTATAAGCTTGTGAGAAAGTGACAGTTACCAAACAGGTCTTTTTAAGGTATTAAGCTCAAAATTATGTTTTACTACCAAATAAACCTAATTATGAATTATGAAATGATATAAAAAGTATGTTTAATTAATATTTATTTTGTTTCAAGTAAATGACGGGTAAAATTGAGAGCAAATGATAAGCTTTGAGCTATAAGCTCGTGAGTAAAAAATGTTAGCAAATGGTTCTTTTTTAGTTATATGAGCTTATAAGCTGTAAGCTCAAAATTTGGCATTGGCAAACAGAGCCTTATTCTAAGCTATTTCCATAAATAAGCTAAAATAAGTCAGGCTGTTATCCTGGAGAGCTTATGGAAATAAGTTGAAAACAGATTATGAACATGTCATAAGCTGGTTTAATAAGTTCTCCCAAACATTTTCACAAGTGATTATGCCAGTTGATAAAGCTGAAATAAACAAATCCAAACAGACCATTAATTTATACAAAAATGATAGTATCGTACCTTGCATAGAATGTGAGTGAAATGGATAGTGATAGAGTGATTGTGTTTAGTTATAGAAAACGTGTGAGAAGGAAGGAACTATAGATTGTATCTATTTGAATTGAATAGTGTAGTTGGTGATAATGCATTGTCAATTGCAGTGATTTATTGGCTATTGAAAAAATAACTTAGCACTGATTGATGGTTTTGGGTATGTATTTAACTTAGTACTGATTGATGATTTTGGGTATGTATTTAATTGTTATTGTTACTAGATATTACTCTCGTGAAGATACTGAGGATGCTTGCAAGTATATAAGCGGGACTATACTGGATGATCGCCCTATTCGTGTTGATTTTGACTGGGGATTCCAGGATGGAAGACAATGGGGTCGCGGTCGTAGTGGCGGCCAGGTGAACAACTTTAGTGCATCTAAGTGTGTATATTTTAAATTAGTAGTCGA
>Ga0099826_10002739_pt1 | contig 11550 bp, 5 predicted proteins | sample Mtrugardesep15_FD_76830 | JGI IMG/M metagenome (GOLD analysis project Ga0099826, IMG submission 76830) | Root nodule microbial communities of legume samples collected from California, USA - M. trunc garden sep15 | ecosystem: Host-associated > Plants > Roots > Nodule | place: USA: California...
TCTTCAGATTCAATGGTTGTGTGAAGCGTACCTGAAGCTCAAGGGATGCATATCCTTGTGTCCTAACTAATCACTGTGGTAATTCCCACAACTTAAAAATAGCTAAAAGCATTTTTACTCAGATTTAAATGCTCCCAATCTAGGGTTTAATGTTTAAAGAGATATGGTAATGAGCTTTCTTGTGCACTATGGAAGTAAACTTTTGGAAACTTCTTTTCCAACCTTCAAATTCACTATGGAAGTATTCTTTTGGAAACTATATTATTTTCTAAATAACAGTTTTTGCTCTGCCCAGAAGTATACTTCAAGACACATGGTGTTTCAGAAATCTGGGGTTGAGAAAGGTTTCTTAAAATTATAAATGGTTTCATCTGTCTAACTTGTTTGTTTCTATTATTACTTGAGGAAAAGACACATATCTTTTTTAGTTAGGATGGTTGTTTAATAACTGAAATCTTATGAGCAAATTTGAGTTATGTTGCAAGTTGTTTTTGTTAACGAAGAAATACTAGTTAACAGAATAGTACACTTTTTTTATGGGGCCAACAGAGAGGTGTCAGCTTGTAGGTTGGTGAAATGTAGTCTATGCAGCCAACATAAGCCACGATAATTCAGTAACTCTTAACCTGATGTCACTTCGACCAACCTTAGCACTAAAGAACAAGATGCAGAAGGGTTGCTAAGGAGCATGTCCTGCTTCAATAGTGATAGCTTAGTATTTTGTTTGTTTTGGCTTTATTTTTTTATTTAACATCTACCATTTTAGGGTCCTAAGTCAAAAGAGTTAAACGCACAATCCCCATTCCTACCCCACAAGAAAGTGAAATGACAAACACGTTGTCTCCTTAGATTCCTTTCTTTTTCTATTAACAATGCACTCTATCCCAGTTTACCTCTGTTTGATTTCCTTACATATACTGGTAGGGACTGTCCATTGTTCTTTTTGTCAGGATTCTTTTCCACTCACTATATACCAATGGAAAGGAATAGAATTACAACAATGAGCCAATTAATTTAAAAAAGAAAGACACTAAATTCTTTATCTCTCTGTTGTCTCTCCTATCATCTATTCTTTAAACAGCAGACTCTCCTTTATTTTACTTTCTGATATGAATCCAGTCATGGCTAGAAGCTCAAACATGTCTTCTAAGAGACATTTTCATTGGACAAACAAGGTTGGAACTGAAGATGGTGAAGTTCACACTTCGGAATCGTTTTCAACACTCATTCAGAAGGAGGATAAGAAAGAGGGTGACAAGGTTGTTGATCCTGAGGTTTCATCAGTTGCTACAGCCAGTGCACATGCAACAAGGAGGAAGCTCAGAGCTGTGGCGATTTCAAGGCTTCGCTCAGCTCTCACCGTGTTCGGCAAGAACAGGTCGAACACACCTTTCGGCCTTGGTTCTCGTGTAGTTGGAACACTCTTCGGATACAGACGCGGGCATGTACATTTTGCATTTCAAAAGGATCCAACTTCCCAAGAAGCCTTTTTGATTGAGCTTGCAACACCGATCAGCGGTTTGGTTCGCGAAATGGCATCTGGGTCAGTAAGAATTGCTCTGGAATGTGACAAGGCGAAAGAAGCAGAGAAGAAAAGCTTAAGGTTGCTTGAAGAGCCTCAGTGGAGGACATATTGCAATGGCAAGAAATGTGGATTTGCTAACCGAAGAGAATGCGGGCAAAAGGAGTGGGATATTCTCAAAGCTGTGGAGCCAATTTCAATGGGTGCTGGTGTTATACCAGGAACTGATAATGGAGCAGAAGCAGGACAAGAGGGTGAACTTATGTACATGAGGGCAAAGTTTGAGAGAATTGTTGGGTCTAGAGACTCTGAAGCTTTCTATATGATGAATCCTGACAGCAATGGTGTTCCTGAGCTTAGTATTTATTTGCTTAGAGTCTAGCAGCCATGCAAGTTCTGTTTATTGTACTTAGTTTTCCTTTTTATCATTTTGTTATGTTGGAATTTGGGATTGTGGGTGGGGGGTTGTTTATTGGTATACTACTTGCTTATCTCTTAAATCATGAAAATGGAGATCTAGTTTCCAGGTTTTTCTTTACTATTTTCTTGTTCTTTTTTACTGGAGGTATAAGTGAGTTAAAGTGTATCTCAACCATCAAGGGTGGTTGCATCAGTGATCTCAACCATTGATCAAGATTTGCCAGGAAAGTTTGGAGTTCTAAATTTTTCAAATTCACAATGTAAGCTGTAAGCTTGAATGGGATGATTACTGTGACAGTAAAAAACTCCACAGGCAAGGAATTCGGTTATGTAGGTTCACTGTTGTTTTTGTTAGAATAGGCAAGTAGGCCAAGTCAGAAAGGGGGAACATAGTGGGGGGGTGAAAAATAGTACTTTCAAGCATGGTAGTGGTGATGTGGGTAATGAAAGGTGTACATGAGTAATTTTCCTATTTCAATACTTTATTTAATGATGAGGGAGTGGTATTATTGCAAATCATGATTGTCCACACAACTTTTATTTGAATAAATTATTAATTTGATCTCTAAACTATTACCATATCTTTGGTTTAATTCTTAAACAATATAAATATAATAAGTAGTCTTTAAACCAAATTTAGACCCTAAACTATATACGAATCTATCAATTTAGTCTCTAACATCTTAATAGTAGGAATTTCCATAAAAAGAAAATTAGGGACTAAATTGATGGACTTTATGTATTATAGAGTTACTTATCATATTTACATAATTTAAGGATTAAATTGAAGTAAGGGTGATATTTTCACGACTAAATTGATGGTTTTTACTATTTTTGGTTGATGAAGCTTAACTACTACTGTGATTTAAAAATATTTGCAGTGTTTTTTTAGAAATTCTGATGTGTCATATTTGGTATAATGTGATTTTTGGGTTATAAATTTGAGAAGACTTGAAAGTAACTAATTGTAGATTTTGGATAAAAAAAAAAGGTAGAAATTTAGGTCAATCCAAAACTTACAATTAGTTGCTTTTAAGTCATCTTATGTTTTACAACCCTCGTATCCAGTTATAAGATACTATTTTAGAATGGAATATAAACAAAAACAGAAGTTGAAAATTTGATGAATATGGACTAAATTTTTAATCACATACATCAATTTTTTAATTATCTTTTTTACTTATATTTTATTTTGAAAGAGGTGTGTTTTAAGTAATTTTTCATGTCGTCGTATTCAATTTCTATTGTCGATTAGCATTCTCTACGCTTTACACACAACATCCCCAAAAATTATTTAGTCTTTTTAGGGTACAAAAATGAATCACATGACTAAGAGTAGTTTACATTCTCTCTTGACCATTTAAATCCGTTTGGATTGACTTACTTTTGATCTTATAAAAAATACACTCCGGTCACTATTATAAGCAAAATTTCACTTTTTAGGTTCATTCAATAAATGATGTATGTGGTCTATTTAATGGCCACATACATCATTTATTGAATAAACCTAAAAAATAAATTTTTGCTTATAACAGTGACCGGAGGATGTAATTATCAAAATAAATAAGCATTACTGTTAATTTAAAATATCACTAACCAAAATTGTATTTTCATAAGTTGTTTTTTCACAAACTTTCAAATAATACATAAAAATTTATTTATTTACATGAATTATTTTTTATAAACTCAAAAATATGTCAACCCAAACGGATCATTAAGTATCTTTTATAAACAATACTAGGAGATTTAAAGTAGACAGACAATGCCTCGTAAACGTTACAAAACCACACACTTAGGTCAAAACATGTGCAAAGTTAACATTGTTCCAATCATTGTTTTCTATGCACAATATAATTTGTGAAATGATCCCAATAATTTGTTTTGAATCTTAATCATAGGAATCATCAAAAGAAATAATATATACACATAAAAATAAAATTACATATAAGAAACTGACAAGTAACCCCATCTTTTCCACCCTTTTTCCTTTTTTTATATATTGGCCATTGCTTTTTTCCTTTTGTTGACTGCTTTTCTTTTGTTTGTCTAATCCAAAACTGTGTCAATCTAATCAGTTTAAGATTCTTAGTAATTTGTGCAGCTTGAGTTGAAATTAATAGTACCTCAGTTCCCACCACAGTTAACATGAAAGGTTTTTTAGCGGCTAATTTGATTAACACCCTTTTTCCCTTTCCCATTGTTTTCAGGCTTTCAATTTTATACTATTTTCTAGCAACTTTAGAAACAGTGTAGTTAAGGAAATGTGGCTTATAGCTAGGTTTCTAAAAACAATTTCTCAAGATTTATTTAACCACAAGTTTGCTACTGCTTTATGCCATTATCATTCTTCTAAATAAAACTAATGGGTGCACCCAAAATCCCTAAACCCACCTTTGAAAAAAGAAATGCACCAAAAAAATTGGAAGTGCCAAGTGTGCATAGGCCATTATGAAGTTCAACTTTTACATTTTTAATTGTAGGTTCAATCTAGTCATGGACCAAAAACAGAAAAATAAAAGTATATTATCCTGGTGGTACCTATAATGACGAATTTATGTTATAATTTAAGAGCCATATCGGGTATGATGTGTATATTTTCATCATAAGACAGCTATGCTATGCAGGTACTCAAAGCACCCTCACTTGTCCACTATGGGATCGGTGCTTTCTCTAGGCCTATTTTAATGGCTTGGGCCATGCATATGATATGATCAATACATCATACACAAATTGATTTTAAAGAAGAACTCAAAGTTCAACGAGATGTACTTCATCTAATAAAAAAGTTATCACATTGACAATGAAAGTTGAATCAACGACTTTACAGATTAATCAACTTCTTATCAGTTGACTCAACATTTATTGATACCAAATATAATTTTTATTTTAAATTCCTACAAAAAAACCTAAAAGCACATTTAAGGCAAGGTGTACATCTCATAATTGAACACAATTATTGGTAAAACTTAGGACTCCTAAATCCTAACATAAACCAATATCTGATATCTCCTCTCCCTTGTTCTTGGGGAGGAATATGCAGCCAACGATTGTGCTTGTATATGTGGTAACTTAGTTTAATAGAAGATGAGATAGTGATCAGAAAATCAGCATGAGGCTCATTAGTCATTAGCCACATGTGTATATAGGACTGTGAACGAAGGAATCAGTCAAAAGGGTAAGATGAGTTAAAAGAGACGAGATCAAAATTATAATCGTTATCAACAACATTAAATAAGTAATTTATACCGTTATTCTATTTTGGAGTAGGGTCGTGTCGAAGTTATGTGTGCACAAATGAGCGAGGACATAAATAACTAGAAATAAACGTTGATCACTCAAACAAGAGCAATATTAGTGGACTCTGGACCACAAATCCCTCGCACGAATAATTTCATTATCCTTTTTAAATGATTTGTTTTAGCAATACCGCTCAGCTGAACCAAATTCGTTATTTTTTAACTAGTGTATACATATATTAAGGTAGGAAGAAAAATCATTTTTCTCTCCTAAATATTAAACTTGGAAAAACAATATAATAGTAGGAAATTCATCATAATTACTAGCGAAAAAACGGGTATTTATGTGCCCAACTTTTCGCTCTTTTTATTGCGCTATCGTTTGAAAATTATGAACGATATTTTTTTAGAAGTTTTGATTTTGATTAAAAGTAGGGTTAAATAAGTAAATGGTCTCCCTAAATATATCAACATTGATTTTAGTCCCCTAAAATATTCTTTAGGTTTTTGGTCTCTCTAAAATTTTTCATCTATGAAATTAGTGTAATACTCAATGTAAAGTAGGGACTAATTTCATAAATAATTTTTTTTAGAGGAACCAAAAATCTAAGGAATATTTTAGGGGGACTAAAATCAAATGTGGGTATATAGCAAACCAATATGACTTTGTTTATCTATTTCAAAGACAACAACAATATAATAAAAAATATAATCTAAATTCTTATCTTTTTAATGTCGACAATAACAACAACATCCTTTATTATTGTACTTGCAAAAGTACAATAATAGAATCTAGAATTTAGACTACTTATGTCATGTCTTGAGAATGCTCTAAACATGAGTGTAACATCCCGATATTTATAATTGTAAGTTTTTATGATTTTATTGATTTATCTAATATTTTATTTGATGAATTGGTACCATTGTATTTATTAGTATTTAGTTAGAATGTACTAGTTTCGTTAATTCTATTATTAATTTTTGACACTAGGTTCATCAGTGGCGGAGCCAGCCAAAAAAGTTTGGGGTGGCCGCAATCCTTTTTTTCTTTTTTGAAACAGTTATTAATGACGGATGGGAGCAAGACGCACTAAAACCAACCGCATAAGGACAAACTAATACAAACTGGGTGCCGTATATAGCCGGAACACCCAAAATCAAACCTCACCAAACAAACTCATAGACACGGCAACCAAAAGAAAACACCACCGCCTAAAGCTAGAGACTGATACAGAGATATAATACGAACCAAAACAGCCAAAAAACCAACAGCCAGAGAAGTGAATTGGCCCCCTGCGCATACAACAACATCAAAACCAGCCCCTTAGCACCGCAGACAACGCTGAACCGCACCACAAAAATGCTGGACAGCAGCTGAACCGCACCACAAAAATGCCGGACAGCAGCCCCAAAACCAAAAAACCTGCACGATAGGCAGCAACAAACACAGATGACAGCAACACCGTTAACCCAGGCTCAAAACAGCAATTTCATATACAAAATTGTGCTTGGGTCTCATTTTTTTATGCATTTGTTTCCAAATTAGAACTTTGTTTTGCTGAATAAATTGTTTGTTTGGGTAGTACTATGCTGCAAGTCTTTTTTAAATGTTATGGGGATTGGTTTGCTGTCTAAATTGGAGAAGTGCCAAGTGTTAGACAATGATTGGCAAGGATAAGTAGTCCCAAGAAGTCGTAGGCAATCTGTTGGGTGAATTCAAATCATCCAAAGGGCAAAGGCTATAATCCTTAATTGTTTACAGGAGGATATTTTAGTGGCTTTTTTGATTGTAAACTAGGAGGCTTGTTGCAAGCTAAGATTGGAGAACAATGTAAACAATTAGAGATGTACAATGAAAATAAAATTACAATTTTTGCTTCAAATTATTATTTTTATCATCTAAAACCTAAAATTGAATGCAAAATCGAAACCCTATCAAAAACCCAACAAAATTTTGAAATTTTACGTAAAAAGAGATTCTGAAAAGAAAAAAAATTGATCGAAACCCTAATACAATGGATGATAAAAATTGGGATTTAAGTAAGACGGAGGTTGAAAAAATTGATTGAAACCCTAATTCAATCAAAACAAATCTGATCCCTAGAAATCAAATAGAAAGAATAGGAGAGAGAGAAAGAACATACCAAACAGATTATCCTATGTTGGTGTTGTTGATGTTCGGTCTGTCGCCACAGCCAAAAGAGCGTTTCACAGTTTCAGGAAAAAGTTGGATGGCACGGTTGTAAAATTTCACATTACCCCAAGGGTATTTTGGTAATTTCCATAAAACAATAGGATGACCATGGCTACCCTTTGTCCTCACGTTGATCCGCCAGTGGGTGCATGGCGCTTCATTTTGAATTGTTTTGATTGTCCAATTAAGATCTATAGTGATAGAATTCGTTGTCGCAATGACGTTGAAAATGTGCGACTTAAAGCCAAGTTAAGAAAGTAAAGTGCCTTAGGTTTTTCCCCATACGTTCGTACTAAGTGCTAGGACTATGTTATTAAATAGTGGTAGCATTTCCTGTCATTTGAAAAGAAAAATAATTAAAATATTTCTTTTCGTGGTAAAATCTAATATTTTATAAGAGTGATTATTTAATTGAGATTTATGTGATAGTTGTGTATGATGTGATGTGGAATGATATTTGTATTTTATTTTATTACGTTTATATGTTTTTGTGGTGCTGAGAAATATATGTTAGATTTTGATTAATTAAGGAAAATGAAAAGAGATGAAGATGTGAGTTTTATTGAAAAGATTGTTTTTTATCATGTTCATGGTGATGTGAGATATATAATTATCTTTGTGTGGTGCCTTTATGGCGGGTAAATATCATATTGCATTGTTGTGCCTAAGTGGCAGGATTTAGTTTTCATCTTCATGATCATGCATTAGCATATGCATCTGTGGAGTGCCTTAGTGGCGGGTTATATCTGGATCATATAGTATTTAAGAGCATGCATCTTGCACATAATTGCATTGCATTGGGTCTGCTATACATTTGTGTTTTGATAATTGATTAAACTATTATAATGCAAAGGAAATATGTGTGAATTTTACTTAAAGCATATGACATGAATGTATTTTTCTTATTTCTTTTTGATTGAGAAGTTTTGATTCTATCTATTTTATGACATTGTTTTCTTGTGATTTGAGTATGAACCAATTTGGATAAGGAAATTGACCCATACATTAATAAAATGTTGTAGGTACCAAACATGAAATATGAAGTTGTTCTGTGATGGAAGTGTACGCGGGGGACAAACATTGGGTTTTATTAAATTGTAATTTCTAAAATATTTTTGAACTCTATTAGTGTCTCCGTTATAAAAGAATTAGTTTAAAGAGTAATAATCTATTACTTTATTTTGATAGCTTATCTTTATTTTAGTTTCATTCCAATAGTTTATTTAGAAAAAAAATAATAGCCTTATATTTTCTAAGGAAATGAGTATTTTTTTAAAGTAATGTTTTGGATCAAAATCAGGGACGTTACAATGAGTATTTATAGCCCTTCGTGGGCTTGTATTTCGGTGACTTAAGCCCCAAGCAGATTGGACCCTAAGTCACTCTAGAGCATTCTAGATGTTTCTAGAATCTTGTCAAGACGGCGCCCTTAGGGGGACACACCTAGGGCTTCAGGAACCCTTCGAGAGGGCGTCTGACCCCTTCTGGAGGGCATCTGTGCCCTTAAGAATAGATTGACGGTCCACAACCCCCCCAAGCACGAGTCTTGGGACATGACGAAGTGATGAATAAGTATAACTGTTGAGGCGACATCTTTGAAGGGTACGCCCAGGCGTTCCAAAGTCTTTCTTGAGGGCGTTTAAGCCCTTAGGAATATAATGACGGTCCACAGCCCCCAAGCACGAGTCTTGGGAAAAGGCGAAGTGATGAATACGTATAACTGTTGAGGCAACGCCTTTGAAGGGCACGCCTAGGCATTCCAGAGTCTTTCTTGAGGGCGTTTAAGCCTTTGGGAATATAATGACGGTCCACAACTCCTAAGCACGAGTTTTAGGACAAGGCGAAGTGATTTATATAGTTGATAATCCACAACCCCCCAGCACGAGTCTTGGGACAAGGCGAAGTGACTTATTATAACGTTGCTCTTTCGATATTGGAAGATGGGCGATATCTACCTTTGCATGTTCTTCGGCGAGTTCAAGGGTGTACGGTATGTGTTGCGTCATTTTTTGGAGATCAAGGCTATTTGATTAGCTGGGGTCCGGGGGTTGGTTATATTTAGGAAAGGTATTAGCACCCTAAATATTTGTAGTACTCTACGAGAACCTTTCAACTTTATTTTACTTTTTGTGCTATAACTTGCTTATTTTTTAGTTAAAAGAAGGAACATAAGAATAGTGATTAAAGAAAAGAAAGAAGCCTATTATCTATATTTTTTATTGATTCGGAAGGACTAGGTCCTTTGCCTACGTACCTGTGAGGGATTAGAACCTCGTAGTTCGGGGTAGAAATTTTGTTTGATGTGTTTTTGTGTTTTTTATTAATTTTGAAAAAAAAAAGTTTTAAAGTGAAAAGTCAAGTGGCAAATAAGAATTGATTTGTGTTTTTTAATATTGAAGAAAATTACTTGAAATATGATTAAGTTGATTTAGAATTTGATTAAGGAAATAAAAATGAAAATGGGATCACTTGGTTTTTGAACCAAAGTTTATTATGAAAATGTTTTTGGTGATTTTGTGGTTATTTGCATGTTTTTTTGTTGTTTTTAAATATTGACTAAGACCTGAAAATAACACTAACGTAACAGTAAAAATAGTGCGCGGGAACTTCATGGTGACGTTGGATCACCACAAAGTCTTTTGACCTAACCTAAACATTTTCCGCATATATATACATGAAGCAATATAGGAAATGAAAGACACACGCACGCACACCCACATGCATGAATGAATGAATTTACATTAAGCCTAGTTTATATTCCAAGGTCTGTGGGAAAATAAATATGCATAATAAATTTACATTAAACCTAAAATATACATTCTAAAGTCTGATGAAAATAAATGATGGAAAAAAAATAATAATTTACATTAAGCCTACATAGACATTCTAAGTCCCATGAAAATAAAAATAAATGACTGTAAATATGCATGAGAAAAGGAAAAAATATAACGCTAAAGGATAAAATAAATGTATGCAAAACTAGAAAGAAAAAAAAAACAAAAAGGGGTCCAATCATGAGGTACGGGATGCTAACAGTAAACTGGGGTACAAAAAGTAAAAAAAAAAAGAAAAAGAAAACGGGCCTTAAGACAGTGCAAGGGGCGCATGGCCCCTCAGACTACTGGGTTAGAGATGGGTCGTCTGATTGATCAGACGGCCTGGGTTTAATCATGAAATGGACGGTCAGAAGTTGTTGATCAACAATCAAGGGACAAAGGCGCGTGTGTGCACAGTGAGACCGTACACCAACGCGCATGGGATCAATGGAGCCTATAAATAGGCTGTGTTCTCAGGTTCATTCATTTGGTTATGTTGTTTCTCTCTCTTCCTCTACTCTTCTCTCACGCTCTCTGTTCTCTCTCTATTTCCTCTCTTCTTCTCCGATGAGAAGTGGGTAATGGAGGTGACTCTGACGCGGCGGTCAGCACGCCTTGACGGCGGCGCCACCGCGCCGGAGTGTTAAAAACTCCTTTTTTAAAAAAAAATCTCTTTTCCTATCCTAATTTCTCTCCTCTACTCAAATCTTTGAACAAACATTCAAGAAAACAAAACAAACCTTCTAGATCTAAAAAGAGAGATTTGAAATACTACCTCCTTTATTCTTTTGATTCGGCTCGGCTTGTGTAGTTTGAGTACTGGATTCGTGTTGTTGTGTGCTTGCGACGGCTGTATGAAACAGTTTGAGGCCGGTTTAGTGTTGTGGCACGGTTGTGTCCGTTTTGGTTCCGTTGTACGGTTTCGCTGGCGTCGTTGGTTGACTTTGGCTCCGTCGTCGTTTGGATCGGCAGAGTTCGTGTTCATGTGTGATGTTGGGTTAATGGTTGAATTCATGCGTTTTTTTGGTGCGATGTGGCTAGGTTTTTTGATGAATTTCGGCCCCCTTTAAACTGTGTGTGCAGGTTGCTTTTATAGCATCAGGATTAGGGTTTGTTAAGAGTCTGCAGAAAACTTGCTTTGCTTGGATTGAGATGAAAAGGAACGCTTGTAATTTGGCTTGACAGACTGTTTCGGATTGGAATGAAAAAATACGCTTCTGGGTTTGCTTCACATGACATACTGGATTAAATAAAAAAAAAAAAAAAACTAAAAAAAAAAGGACAAAAAAAAAAAAAAAAAAAAAAAAAAAAAAAAAAAAAAAAAAAAAAAAAAAAAAAAAAAAAAAAAAAAAAAAAAAAAAA
>Ga0099826_10002740_pt1 | contig 11548 bp, 6 predicted proteins | sample Mtrugardesep15_FD_76830 | JGI IMG/M metagenome (GOLD analysis project Ga0099826, IMG submission 76830) | Root nodule microbial communities of legume samples collected from California, USA - M. trunc garden sep15 | ecosystem: Host-associated > Plants > Roots > Nodule | place: USA: California...
TGTTCTCTTTAGGATTTAATAAGCACATAGATAATTGGATATGCACCAAATTTTTTGGATGAATCAGAGAATAATGGTCTGAATGACATTTTCTTCCCTGCCCACAGGAATTCCAGAGAAAAAGTTGACTTCAATCGACGAAATGCCGTCTATAGACTTAAAAACGTGAGTCCCCTCCCCTACTTATCTATAATTAGTTTTCTTATTGTATTGTTGATCTTTTTGGCTGACAATGACATCTCTCAATTGTATGAATAGAGCTAGGTGTAAATTTGTGAAGTTCACTCAAAAAAACTTTTGTCATATATTTGAATTTAAGATATAACATATGAAAAAGACGTGACCTAAAAACTGATCTGTACAGATCTAGTGTTTGCTATTGTATGATACCTATTGTCTTCGTTTCCAATATTTATAGTTATTCCTTTTGCTTAACTGTGATGAGATGAAATATTAATGTCTAGAGACATGCTTTGGATTGTGGTTGTATAGGCCTAAGGGCATTACAGAAGCATTGCGGCTACAGATGGAACTCCAGAAGCGGCTTCATGAACAACTTGAGGTATATCTTTGTTGCTAAAATCCACTTCGTCTTTACCGTGTGATCTTTGGGTGAAGGAGTGTTGTTTAACTCCCCATATTTTGTAAGGAAGATGACCGTGTGCTCTGATATTATAACTATAATAATAACTATTATGCAGATTCAAAGAAATTTACAGATTCAGATTGAGAACCAAGGGAAGCATCTACAGATGATGTTTGAGAAACAGATGAAGTCGGATGAGCCTTCAGCTCCTCTATCATGTGTGGCGCTACCTTCTCCAGTTGAAAATTTAGAAAATGCAAATGAAGGTCAGGAGAAAATTGGAATCAATGGCAGCACTTCAGACAACATGCCTGAAGGAAGTTCCCGGAATGCAAGCACAGAGCAAAAGGGAGATGATGCTAAAGCTACCGGTGAACTTGAGCTGGGAGAAGACCAACTTACCGCACCACCCACAAAACGAGTGAAGACTGACAAGTAGAGTAAAGAAGAAGAATTTCCAACCATCTAGTGTTTCTGCTTCTACATACAACATGCTGGAACTTCCCTTTCTGTTTTTGACTATGACTTCCTTAATCAGTGATTTGGTTTCACAATATCTATTTCTTGTCCTTGATTTTAGGGTATACTTTACATTGGAAAACTTCACTCCAGATATTTTTTGTATATTTATGGAATGTTTGGATGGAGCTTCTAGAAGTATTGTTGGATTGTGGGATGTTTCAACTGTATTATTATTAGTGTTTTATAAATTATGGGAGTTGCTAATTGCATTCCCTTTTTTCCCATAATAAGTTAACCTCTACAATATCTTCTCGTCCTTTTGAGAAGTAAACTTCTGAAATCTCTCTATTCCTTTTTCCCTTTCATTTCCCTTCTCTCTCCTCTGATCGCATACTTCCTTGTGCTGAGTTAGGGTGGTAGTAACATAGCCAGTTTTGAGATTAATGCAGATAGAGCTATATAGAGAAAGTGAAGAGAAGAGAGGCATGAACAAAGCAGAGCAGTAGAAACATAATCACATTCAATGAAGGGCTTAGCTAAGTAGACACATGTCTATGTATTGTTAAGTTAATTTTCAAGAGCAAAGAAGATTTGACCAAATGTATTTATATTCTCTTAAGAGTGGTAGTGAACTTATTTAAAAATCTATTTGTATTATATAACTTAATTTCGCAATTGTTAATGTATTGTGTGTGTTTTAATTGGATAGAAAAATTAGCATCAAGGCTAAACAAAGTCATGATACCTTCTTCGTTAACTTCTGGAACAGGTTTTATTACATTCTAAAAGTTAACATAAAAAGGTATAATGTTCTCCGAACTCAAGAGATATTCGGCCTCACTTTTTATATTAATTGAATAACTGATGTATTTGATCAGTAATATAAACCAAATACATAAGTTATTAAATGAACTAAAAAAAGTTAAATTGGGTTAGTGGTATTTTGAAAATATTTTCACATCTTTATTAATCTAGTAAAATTCCCTCAAAAAAATTAATCTAGCAAAATATTTCATAATTTCTCATTCGCATAAAAAATTATCCGTATTTTTCAAATGGGTTAGACATAGTTTTGGTTCTTATAAATATTTCAACTTTTTATTTTATTTTCTTTAATTTTTTATTTACTTTTAGTCCTCCAAAAGTTTTCCGTCTCGGCTTCTAAGTCAAGTTAAGTGTACTTCAGATTTTTGCATAAATGTTTAGAATGTTAAAAAAAAAATTCCGCAATTTTTTTTTTAACAAAACATGAATTAAATATAATTTTTAAGCGGAAAAATTTATATTTAATGCATTCTTGTTAAAAATATTAATCTTTTGCAAGAGAGAATTCTATAATGTACTAAACATGATCGCGAAAACAAAATTCAAAATTTTGAAGGAAAAATTTATATTTATTGCATTCTTGTTAAAAAAATTAATCTTTTGCAAGAGAGAATTCTATAATGTACTAAACATGATTGCGAAAACAAAATTCAAAATTTTGAAAGATACACATGAGTTAACTTAAAAGCAGAGACCAAAAATGGTGATGGAAAATTTGTAGGGGACTAATAAACGAAGAAAACTTTTATATGGACCAAAAAGATATTTAACTCTTTTTAATTTGTATAAAATCTCAAAGTAACTTATAATTTGGGACAGAAAGAGTATATAACAATAACAACCAAGTCTTATCCCACTAAGTAGGGTCGGCTACATAGATCAAATTACACATCTATCATAAATCATATGTGTATCTAACTCATTAATCTCTAAGTTTTTTTAAAAGTTTTTGTTATAGTTGTTCTCGCACTTCCTCTACCTCTTTTGATCTGACTATCCTCCATCTGATTTACTCTCGTTGCTATATAATATATATGTCTTCTCTCTACAATTCCATACCACCACCTAAGCCTATTTCTCATTATAGGTGCTACCTCAACACTCTATAATATGGTCATTTCTAATCTTACCTTGTTTAGTTTCACCACACTTCCAACACAACATTTTCATCTTTGCTACATTTATTTTATTCTCGTGTAGGTTTTTAATCGTCCAACATTCAGTTTCATACAATATCGCCGATCTTACAACCATCTCATAGAATTTTCCCTTCAACTTCAATCACATAAAATAAAATACTTGAGACTCCTTTCTAGAATAATTAGGAGTCTGTTTGTTTAAGATTGAATAATTTTTGTAGAGTTTTATTTACAAAATCCAACATTTTGATGTGCCAAATTTTTAGACTTGAACCCGATACAATTTTGAAAAGAGAGAGAAAAGAAAAAACAACGTAGAGTTTTATTAAGTCCGATGCTATATAGGATAAGAAAGAGCTGATTCAAAGTATAAACTATACATATAATAAAAGTAAATGATGAACATAATCAATGTAAAAAAGAAGAGTGGTTCAAGAAATTTAGTTTTTTTTAGAGGTAGTTAAAGAAATTTAGTTAATGTTTCATATCATTTTCATCGTTAATTCGTTTCTATTCCTCCGTTAATTCGTTTTTAAGTGGCCAATCTTAGTTGTTTTATTTGCATGAACCTATCATCTCCTTATCACTCCAATCTCTATGTCCTTTCACCAAAACCATCAAACTACCATATGACTGCCAAGTTAATTAGTCATCATTAGTTTTAGTTCATGTAATATCTTAATAGAGTTGCATTTGTATTCCATATTTGAGACTGTCTTTTCAAAGAAATTTTTATTATATTAATATATTTTAGTATGATATAGATCTGTATGAAATTTTTATATGAATAAAGTTTAATAGTTGTTTTATTTATTTTCTTTTCAAAGCATAAAATCATGTGTAACTCACAATAAATTTCACATAAAGGGATATATATAGATGGAACTGAGCTAGGTCTGCCACGAAAAATAACTAAGTTTTTATAGTAGACCATACGAAACAAATGGATCTATCACGTGTATATTCTTTTTATTTTTGACGAAGTCTCGCATGTTTATTTATTTTATCAAGGAATATATAAATCATAATTATTAATTAGTTTTTTTTAATAACATAATTATTAATTAGTTAATATAGAAAGTCTCCACCATCTGACATGCCACATTTCTACGTAATGAAAATTGAAAAATTCCACTTGAAATAAAAGAATCTTTTAATCTCTTATTTTGGTTCAAAGACATATAATACACTATTAGTACTTATGAATTAAGTGGGCTTGCAACTCAAAAGATTGACTAAAGAGACTATAAATCGTAGAGAAATATGAGGAGAGTTATTTAAATAAGCATTTGGTTGATAATTTACTGGACAACCACAATTTACAAAGAAAAAATATGTATTTATACGAAAATTAAAGCAATAGAGAGATAAACAAAAAAAATAATGTGAGTAAGAGAAAGAAAGTTGTCAAAAAAATTGTCATAAAATAAATGTTCAAATATCATTTCTCTATTTATAACTATTGATGTGATTATAAGAAAGAAAAATAATTGATTAAAAATGAAATAACAACAACACAATATATATCTGATGTTGGACAACTAAAAAATATACGGTGTTGGACAACTAAAAAGTTGTCAACATATATTTCTCGAGAAATGATATTTGAACATCTATTTTATGATAACTTTTTTGACAATTTTCTCTCTTTTACTCACATTATTTTTTACTTTATCTATCTTTTGCTTTGATTTTGTACAAATACATACTTTTTCCTATAAATTGTCAACTAAATGAACTACATCATATTATTCATCTTCATTCGGACCCACTACCGCTCGGCTCTACCCTCAACTAAAAAACCACTCCATGCTTACAATTTTCAAGCACTGCGTCTGCATGGCATTTGTTTTGATATCTTCCTTCCTATGCACAAATATACTCGACTTGTTCCCAACACCTTTCCTCTTTTTTTGTTTTAGTTAGGCCAAATGTATACAAATTTATTCATTTATTTTTTTATAAGAATTCAAATTTATTCATTGCTTGTGTATACCATAAATTAACTTGTATATTTATATAACTATTACTAAAGTATCATCTCTATATAAATATATTTGATATATATTGACTTTTATATTCCAAAATAAATCAATAATATTATTTAAGGCTAGGTTTAAAAAGTTGCAACTAGTAATTTGAAAAATGAATTATATTTAGGAATAATTTTTTCTCTCAAAAGATACTTAATTTTACTGTAACAAAACTTTATATTAAAAACGTATATAATATAAAGTATCTTTTAAGATACTCAAAAGAAATGAAGTATAGTTTTTTTTCCCCAAAAAAAGTATAGTTGTGTTTAAGCCAAATAATAAATGTAGTTACATTTAACTACTTTTGTTTTGTCAAAATTAATATGTGTCATTGATTCATAGATTATAATAATAATATGTCACATTGGTAAATTAATACTAATGTCACACACGTACACATGTTAGATATAATATGCATGTTGTTGTTCCTGGGGCATTCTGATAAAGCTATTGAATCATATTCTTATCTTCTTCCGTGATTGTAACTTTTGTCCCTTTCACTGCATGTGATTGTGTGTTCTTTGATGATGCTTTTCTTTTCTACTTTGCATTAAGTGTCTTTACATAACCAGTTATCAATAGTGTGGTTATTAGCTGGGTCAACAAAAGTGTTTATTTAAGGAAACATAGTGCACATAATAGTGTGGTTTTTGAGGTTTGTTAATCATTGGAGAAGGTTTTATTAACTTGAAATAAGAATTGTTGAAAAAGAGAGAGTGAAATGGAGGCAATGAATAAGAAATCTATTGAGAGAGTGGTTTCTCAAAGAGCATTGCAAATGAGTAGTTCATTTTCTTGTCAAATTTGTGCTGTTGGATTTCTAAGTGGAGTTTGTCTAACCTCTTTGTTCTTAGCTGCTTTGACTTCTTTTGGTACTTTTAACTTTGGCCCCATTTTGTTTTCATCAATGTCAACAACTAATTCTACTTCTCACAACAATATCAGTAAGTCAATTTCAACCATTTCTTATTTTCATCCTTGTTTTTTTCTCTTTTCTTCAAGAAAAATAACTTGGCCTGTTTGTATTAATTTACTTGAGTTCATATATTGACATAAACAATTATGAGACTGTTTGAGAACTTGTGAAAGCAGCTTATGACATGTTCATAAGTTGTTTTCAACTTATTTCCATAAATTTTACATGATAAGTTCTGAAAACAGTTTATAGTTTATATTTAAAACAACTTGACTTTATTTTCTGCTATAAAAGTAGCTTGCACATAAGCACTTTTATGATAAGTGTTATGCTATAAGCACTTAATTAAGTTGTTTCTCCAAACAGGGCTCAAGTCTATTATGAGTTACTGCTCTTTATTTAAATAAATTTTTTGTTTATTCAATGAATTTTATATGTGACGAAAACTTGATGAGGAGTGAAGACTTGTGCATGAAGCAACTTTAGCAGATGATAATCAATTGCTTGCTTTACGTTATGCAGAATCAGGGTCGTTCATGTAAAATTGGAGGCCCGGCTCTCATAGTAAAATAGGCCCTAATAAAAAAAATGTAATTTTTTTAAAAGAGCAAAAAAAAACTTATAATGTTTTTTTTTTTTTGAAAGAATAATTATAATGTTTATGTAGTAATGCAGTAAACAATTTGCTTATTATGGATGTACATTAAACCAAACCAATGGAGAAAAATGATCTGTTTGATTTCTTAGACATGGTTACAGGAGCCAACTGCAATTTTAAGCTTAAGGAAACTAAAAGATTATTGGATTTGACGAGCACTAGAGAGCGAGACAACGATGAGAGAGTCTCATCGCTTTACTCAGCTTGGAGTGCAGTCTTAAATAAATCTACTATGGAGGACTTGGAGCACAAACTTGGAATTAAATGGTCTAGCTTGCCTAATGCTCCACATTTGGAAAATTGCAAGTTGAAGACGCAACTATATCGCGATTTTGACGAGCGTATAGGAAATGAGAGGCTTCCACCATGGACAAGTTGGAAGGGATTTTTGCAGACATTCCATGTTGTCCCAGACGAGCATATACAAAATCCAAAGCTTGATGAGGCTGTATCTGAAGGGGCCTATCCACCCTGGGTGAGTTTTTCGACTAACAAACTTGATTTGTTTTGAGAACCTGTTGATTTGTTGTTACCTCCCAATATGCTAGTGAACTTCATTAGAACATAAAAGGACACTTACAATGCTCATTAGAACATTTTTCTGCAGATTGTAGGATCTGATGAAGATAACTATCCCTTGACTAGAAAAGTGCAGCGCGACATATGGATCCATCAACACCCTTTAAACTGTAGCAACCCTAATGTCAGGTTCCTTGTTGCTGATTGGGAGGGATTACCTGGACTTGGCATTGGGGCACAGATTGCTTCAATGTGTGGACTTCTTGGTATTGCAATCAATGAAGGAAGAGTTCTTGTAGCTAACCATTACAACAGGGCTGATCATGATGGGTGCAAAGGTATGATTTATGTGAGAAAAATCATGTTGTAATTGGTTATAATTTATTGATAATGTAGAACTATTTATATTGTCGGTGCGACACTCTTTCTTATGCAGGGTCTTCCCGTTCGAGTTGGAGTTGTTACTTCTTTCCAGAAACGTCCTTTGAATGCCGTCAGCGTGCGTTTGAACTTATGAAAAGTGAAGAGACGTTGAGCAAAGGAGTTGTGACAACAAAAGAAAGTTATACATCCAAGCATATATGGAATGGACCAACTCCTAGGTAAATCTCTCAGAACTGCATTTATGATTGCTTCCATACTGAGATTCTGAGAGTACTTATAGTTGCTTTGTTCTTACAATGCTAATATATACTTTAGGAAGTGGGGCTTCCATGGAGTTATTTGCAACCTACAACTTCTATAAATGGGAGTTTGTTGGTTTCTCATAGAAAAATGGATAGACGGTGGTGGAGAGCACAGGTACTTGTTAGACATGCAAGATAAGAAGCCTATGTCCTTATTTTGCTTATAATTAAAATAAAGTCAATATTTTCATATAAGTTATAAGATGATTTGATAAGTTATCCTGAAGAGTTTATGGAAATAAACTAGAAACAACTAAAGTACATGTCATTTTTCATAAGTTTCTCCGAGTGTTTATCCCACAAGATAAACTCAAAAAAGTCAATTCAAACGGACTTTAATTTTGCTGTCATAAATATTGTTCTCAGGCTGTACGCTACTTCATGAGGTTTTCAACCGAATATACGTGCAATCTAATGAACGAGGCCCGCCACGCCGCCTTTGGAAAACTAGCTGCAAAAATGGTTCTTGAAATTCTTGCTGCAGACTGGCCCAAGGTGGTTGTTAAATTAGTTGCGCTATTTTCCCTCAGGATACTTGTTCTGATTGTTTGATAAACACAACAGAAGTTATACATATGAGCTAGTTGGTATCCATGAAAATTATGTTCTTCCCTTCACTCCTTTGTCTCAGGAAAGCAGTGACAAACCAAGGTCTGATATTGATGAATACGTATGGTCCAATCACAAGCCATGGGTCCCTAGGCCTCTTCTAAGCATGCATGTGAGGATGGGAGACAAAGCATGTGAAATGAAGGTGGCTGAATTTGAAGAATACATGGAGCTTGCTGATCAGATTAGGAGTCATTTTCCAAACCTTAATAACATTTGGCTTTCCACTGAGATGCAGGTATTAGTTATCCATCCGAATTCCCCAGTCATGGAATCCTGCATGGCTGCAGTTAGACAATTTAGATTATCAAACCAAGATCGGACCATCCATATTTTAACTTGAGTAATCAGGTCTAAAATGTAAAGTCGGATGTGAGCCATCTGATCTTGATCAGATAGTCTGAATTGTTTGACTGTGACAGATACAAGATTCTCTAACTTTTTGTGGCAATACTTTAATCTTTCTTATAACGTACTACTCTTGATTTGATTCAGCAAGTCATTGACAAAACTAGAGAATATTCACGTTGGAACTTTCACTATACAAAGGTAAGACGCCAAGCTAGGGCTAATATGTCAATGTCAGACTATGAAGCCAGCCTAGGTAGAGAGACCAGCACTAATTATCCACTAGTTAATTTCTTAATGGCTGCTGACTCAGATTTTTTTGTTGGGGCATTGGGTTCTACTTGGTCCTTCCTTATAGATGGAATGAGAAATACTGGGGGAAAGGTGATGTCTGGATACTTGAGTGTCAACAAGGATAGATTTTGGTAATGTCTTGTAAATATGATGATATGATTAATTATTCGTTCCACGAGCCCATGGTTATTTTTTTCTTAACTCCTTTCTGTTCTGTTCTTGTCTCGGGGAGTAATTATTCAATCTTTGAATTGTTATTATGGGCAATCTAAATACCTAACTAGGATGAGTTTAAGGTGCATCACTTACATAAACATTAAAGGATTAAGTTTATAATTTATTTAAATTCATCTTTTAGCATAAATGCTATAAATTAAATTTCCCTCTCCTCTCATCCTAATCAACGCAATATCTATCTATAACTAAAATCATATGCTTCCCCCCTCCCTTCAATAAGAATCTTCTCCCCCTATCTATGATTAAACCAATACTCTATCAAAACTATTGAATGATTTCTTTAGATAAGAATTTATAAGATGTAAAGAAAATTCAATAATCCACCTTGGTGAAAAGAAAAAGCAACAAAGAAGATTCAAACTATCAAAATGAAAAGAGTTACAAAAATCAATAAATTTTACTTTGTCAATGTCAATTTGAAAAATAACCTAAACTTGATGAGTAAAACAATGTATACTGACCGAGACACCACTCACAGAAATGCGAGATCAATAACCATCGATGGAGATGTAGATACAAATATGGGTATCTTGGAGAAAATTAGAATGAAGCCAAGTAGCCAACTAATTGAAAGGCCAAACCTTCTTCATTTTCACTTCACATTACAATACAACAATTTTCAAATGATGAAAGCTCTCTTCATGATCCAATATCGCAAATGGGAAAAAAAACGTAAAGGCGTCCTTCTGTTGAATAATAAGGATCGCACGAAAAGTGTCCAGTAAATTCTTGGCAAGACCATCCAATGTGAAAAGTATAGTCAGCTGTGCACACATACTCTTTACATTTCCTCTCTGGCAACGATTATCAAAGTAATCATTACAGATATACCACAACACTATTGGTATAATTCTCCAAAATCATCACTCCCCTGATGCACTCCATCTTTTCCTTTAGCAACAGTCTGCTTCTTATTTTTCTTAATTTTTGCTCTTTTTGCCTTCATACGGCGTTTCCTTTCATTTGCATCCACCCATTTGTAGTCTGAAGGAATAATGAAAGGGTCTACTTCATCCTTATATCTGTGACTGTGAATATGACTATCAGAGTCACTAGATAGCATACCACGACTTCCTTTCATCCATGAAACCCAGGATGTCGACCCTTCTGATTCCTTGGATTTGGCATCCTGGAAGCTGACAGGGCTAGAGAGTGGAGTTGAAAACTCCTCTGGGTTCTGAAGCTCCTCAAATTTTGTAAACGTGACAATTACCCTTATGGTAGGGACTATAGGAATAGCTACCTGCACAGCAATAGCATAACCAAAGGCCTGAGAAACACTGCCGCACCATACAAATACTGACACAACATTTTAGAAGAGCAAGATAGGAAATCAATAAGCACAGTGGTATGATAAATTGATTAGTTATATCAAATATTAATTTCATTATGCAATACAGTTTGTGCAACAAAAAATACTAACCAGCATATGAAAATACATCCTATATGCATCTGACTTGTTTGAAAGTATCTCTAAAATGTTCGAAAAGGATAAGACAGCGAATTTTGGCAGCCTTTCCATAATGCAAGTAAAATAATTATACTTAGAAAGAAGTGTTGTTTTGTGTATTGATGTTTAGAACGCCACCGGGACTTTACTCTTGGAGTGCTAGAGTTTTCATATCTAGGAGCAAAATCTATAATGAAAAATAAAAAAGGAACCGCTACAATTTGAATAACGCTTGGCCAACATATGGAAGTCACTTTGCAATTTATTGTTCTGCATAGATGATGAAAAGTAACTACATATGTCAGCCTAAAAAGTACTGGGTATAAGCCAGGGTCTTGGGAAGCTTCTCATTCTTTTAACATGATTTCATGCAAGTGTTCAATTAGCACAAAGATTCAAAGGGAGAAACAAACTAGGAACCATAAATATCTTAAATAATGATGCTAAGAAGCTCGAGTCACATATTTTAAATAGAATGGTGATAGTATCTACCCATAGAAAAACATCAATATTTGTAACTAGACTGGTGGAATTAAAGAAATTGATTTGCACCCACTTGTGACAATAGAGAAATAATGTCACTCATGCACTATCAAAGAAAGGTAGAAAACCCAACCAACCAATAAGAAATAAAGAACTTTCAAGGAGGGGGGGAAATGTCTAGACAAACTACAAACATTTTACAAAAATTTATAGAATAAAGTCCTATTTTCATCCTCGTGTAGTACAAGTGTCATCACTTTTTTGTTCTTCGACAATTTTGTAATTGATTAGACTATGCAA
>Ga0099826_10002742_pt1 | contig 11546 bp, 8 predicted proteins | sample Mtrugardesep15_FD_76830 | JGI IMG/M metagenome (GOLD analysis project Ga0099826, IMG submission 76830) | Root nodule microbial communities of legume samples collected from California, USA - M. trunc garden sep15 | ecosystem: Host-associated > Plants > Roots > Nodule | place: USA: California...
ATTTAACCTTCTTACTTCTCATTTTAAAATCACTTCTTATTTGATACATCCCCTATATATATATATATAGACACACACACACACAAATGTTTACAAGATGAAAAGATAACAATAATGTTATAAAGTATATTCCATAATTTATATTGTCGAGGGTATTATGCTAGTTGAACCAATGTTGTCAAATAGCGACTATATCCCTATAGCATAGCGAAATTTAGATAAAACATAATTGTTTTACGATATGTCATTCAGAGCAAAGGGTTGTGAAATAGTGGCATATTATCATTCTATCATGGCAAAATTTGAACAAACCGTTATTTTACACGATTCGTGATTGACAACATGGAGTTGAACATAATGGTGTCACTCTCAATAGATAATTTTCATTAAGCATGACTAAATGAGAGTATTTTTGTTTTTGATTCGACAAGTAAAATCTATTATTTTGTCCTCAAGAGTATAAACAAGTTATGCGCGAGCAGAGGTACTAGGGTGCAGTATACTGATTCATGCAGCAGGTCCCCATAAAACATAAGCTCCAACCAATCAGGTTGTTCGTGTTCTAATGAATAATTTTTGTGCATAAAAATAAAGCAAATGATTGGAAGGTACTGGTGATGAAAGTGGTGGTGGGTGAGTGGGGGCATGGAGGATTGAAAATGGCGGTGAAAGAATAGGGTGGGTGAGTGAGGTTGAAGATAAAGTAAATATAGCGTTGACAGATTATTAATAAGATCCCAGTTTGGCAAAAATACTAAAACACTCTCAGTGGTAGTTAACTGTCGTTCATGAGACTTTTAAGTCGATTAAACCAATTTAAAAAGTGATTCACCTGGTCTAAAAAGTGTCGAATGACACTTAACTACCGCTGGAGAGGCGAACAATAATTAAGTGTCGCTCGGCCAACGACAATTGCAAAAATGAGAAATTTTGGAAGTAAGAAGAGTAACTTTTATAAAATAAATTAAGTAAGAAGTAAATCTAATTTTTCTCTCTTCACTTAAATTTATCATATATGTAGTACATTTGAGATTTTTTTAAAAACTAAAATATACTTTTTAAACTTGGTCCTCCCGTTGTTTAATTTATGGCTCCGCCCCTGAAGTTATGGAACATTCAATCTGAGAGCCGAGAGATAAAAGTTGTAAATACTATTTATGTAACACTAGCAGCAAAATAGTACATATAATATAATTACATATATCTTTGTATAAAAAAATAGTTTGAGAGATACTATACCTTGGTACTGTTCCACAACGACATGTATCGTATTATGTCGCTTGTCGAAGAGCCCTGGCAAATGCCTTGAAGGTTGCCACAATAATATGATGGGAATTTGTTCCAGCAAGCTGTGCACAAATGAATTCAAAATTGGAATTGAGGCTCTTTTGTAAACTACGTTTGAGGCTAGGGTTTGTGTGATCGATGCATGAAGAATGTAGAAAAAGCATCTACCCCATAAAACATTTAGAAAATTGCTTTTCTCCCATTGAAAATTGGTCACTCGCATACAAACTAACGAAAATACCCCACATGATTTAACTCATGCAGGTGTTATACCTAGCATGACTTAAGTCACGTTGACCTCCAACGTGACTTAACTCATTCATTACGCGTCAACGTGACTTAACTCACGTGTAGTACCAAAACAGTAAAAACACCTTTTTCATTCATACACTCATTCATTCTTTTTCATCCATTCATTCAAATTTAAAAAAATACGCAAAATTAAACCGACAAACCAATGAAAATGCCATAAAAATGTGAAAAGGCGCGAGTGTAGATATATTATATCGAAACCCCTTAAATGTCATAAAAAAATCTAAAAATATGCAAATGGATGAAAAACACTAAAATAAGACCCTACTCTAGTAGACTATGACTCCTAGTCCACCTTCGCGGAACTGCCTCCTCCTGCATAATGTTATATTTCAACTGGATGCCCTCCATAATGCCGGCAAAGAGAGGATGTGTAAACACATCAGGATGTGTCATGACAATATCCACTCTACGCCTGATGTTGTTAATGATCTGGAGTGGGTCGGGGTACTTTCGTAAATCAGTTGAGAGGAAGCATTATTTGTTGTGAGAAGAGCAATTTTCAAACATTTATAGCATTCAATATGTTTCTTTTATAATGAAATGCACATATATACTTACAAATGCAATGACTATAACTGACTTTGACCTATATGTTATGTATGAGTATGCTTGTCGAATGTGAAGGGTCATACAAGATGTGTTCATCAATGACCGGAAAAGATGCTCCACCAAATACAAAGAAGTATATTGAGACCAAGGATTGGACATGACAAATTTTGCACCTTAAGAAAATATGAATTCTACTCTTTACCCAATAGTTTTTGCTCGCTCCCAATTGAAATAACTAAAATACCCTTGTGTAAGTTAACTCACGCTACTTGTATTTCCTACATGACTTAAGTCACGCACCTCTGGCTGGTGGCGTGAGTTAACTCACACGACTTTGGCCGGTGATCTGAGATCAAGAACATATTTTTTGAACGGTGATCAGTTATTCAACATTGATTTTACACCATTTTTACACTTTTTTTTACTGCATTTAGTGTAGTTAAAACCTATGTTACCATTCCCCCCTATAAATACCCCTCCAACCTTCACCATTTCCTCACATTATCATCTCACATTCTCTCCTCCTCATTCTCTCCCCCTATAATTCTCCTTCTAAGTTTTTACCCTTTTGGGTAAAAAGAAACCAATCTTAGGGGTAAAAAGAGGTCAATCAACTTAGGATAAAACGAGATCAACCCTTAAGGTAAAATTAAATATGCTTCTTTTTACCTCAAAAACTTTTTACCGTTGGTAAAAAGAATCTTCTTGAGGTATAAAAAGAACCAGATTTAGATTTACCCCAAGGATTGATGTTTTTATACTCCTTGAAGATTGGTCTCTTTTTACCCCAAAGAAGCAGATTTAGTAAATTCAAATAAAATGTATCAATTATTGTAAATTTATCAATTATATTAATAAAATGAGATTTTATATGTATTATTTTTGTTCCTTTCTTTTTATTTATATTTGCATTTATTTTATGATTTTGTGATCTAAATAATATAATGTCTTCGAACACTAATTAAACCCAGCGTGAATTTGAATAAAGTTGTGTATTGAATAAATTCGATAAAATTTGCGTATTAAATAAATTCGAATAAAGTTGCGTATTGAATAAATTTGATAAAATTTGCGTATTAAATAAATTCGAATAAAGTTGTGTATTGAATAAATTTGATAAAATTTGCGTATTAAATAAATTCAAAATCAATTAAAAAAATAAATGTAAAAAATAAAGTCACAAGTACACATTATCAATTCAAAAAATACACAATTTTATTTAGTTTTAATTTCGTCTATTTTACATTACATTCTTCTTAAATATGTCGTATACTTCGGGTAGTGATTTTCAACTTTCGTTGAAAAGTCAAAAGAATGAAGAGAACACAACACATGTATTCTATAAAATCAACTATATATGTTGTCACATCGGATTCTCTCATATAAGACGAGTCATCACATAAAGGAATGCATTCCAACATGTTGCTTTGAGTTTAATCTTACTGCCCTGCCAACTGATAAGTTTCAATCGACAGACGAGCATGATCAAACTCAAAGTAACCTCTTAGAGGTGCATTCCGTGACACTCATCTTATACGAAAGAATTCAATATCATAACTTTTATAGTTGATTCTGTATAATATATTTTGTGTTCTCTTAATCTTTTGACTTTTCAAAGGGGCTTGTAAATCACTACATTTAGTATAACAAAATAAAGACACTACCTAAACATAAAACTTCCGGGTGAATGCTTGAGAGTTGTTGTTTAACAGGTTTGACCTTACCCAACTTCAGAGGTAAGACAATTGTTGTAGTTGGAAGGTGCACCCGAAAGGGTGAATGTTACCTAATCACAATCTTCTGACGGAATCAAACGGTTGAGAATATCTTCAGTTGATCTCAACGTGACAAACATATTGATCCACAAGAACATGTTGTGCTGCCAAAAAATCAATAACATGCTCCTCATGTCGTCGTCATCTTTAATTCTAGCCGACTAAACGTTATTCTCCCCTCGTCCAACGTTGGGTGTTCATACCAAATGTATTTCACCCTACTTGTGTCTCCGGGGGTGAGTCCTTGGTTGATTTCATCCAGTTGATCCTTGAGACCTTTTAACGTGACATTACTGTACCGAACCTTGAACATCTGAGGATTTCCACCGTTGAAGTGTATGCAAACACTGAACTGATCGGTCATTGTTTCAAATCTACACCATAAAAAATTAAACATTCAATGAAAAACTCATTCAAACATTTTATCAAACACTTAGAGTGCAAATTATACATAAACCCTAAAACTCATATCTACAACGTAAACATGCAAACATCTAAACATATAAATCACATTCAAATCACATGCAAAAAATCAACATTTAAGCAAAACCCTAAAACTCATAACTAAAACATAAACATGCAAACATCTAAACATATAAATCACATTCAAATCACATGCAAAATATCAAACATCTAAACATATAAATCACATGAAAAAAAATCAAAATTTTAAAAAAAATCATAAAACTAAAAATATATAATTTAAGAGAAAAAATCAAACATATAAACATAAATAGGTTAATGGTGTTTGATTATGAAAATTTACTTATTATTGGAGTGTTGTTTGATTTGAACTTGAAGGATTTTCAAATTTGAGAGAGATTTAAGAGAAATTTTGGAATTTTAGATGGGAAATGAGAAAATGAGGTTCTACCTGCCTTTAAAACAGCACGCATCGTGAGTTAACTCACACATATTTAACAGTAGCGTGAATTAACTCACGCAGGGGCATTTTGGTCTTTTTAGTTGGGAGCGAGCAAGAAGCGTTGGGTAAAGAACAAAATTCAGAAAATATTTGGGCTGGAAAATTTTAAAGTTTTTAGAAATTGGGTTAGGCCTAACTCAACCTTATAAAACTGGCGTAAAAATTGCACTTCTCCCTTTCAAAATTGCTCGTTTTCTTGATCTAGCTAGGCATGACAATGGGGCGAGGTAGGGACAGGTTTGACATTCCCCGTCCTCATACCCAATTCTCATATACTTACATGTTACCCTACCCATACCCAACGAGGATGAGAAATTGAACCCCATCGTTGTCCCCGACGGGTTCGGGTATCCCTGCCTCATCCCTGTCCCCGCATTGAATAATTTTTTTTTTAATAAAAAATAAAAGTTTTTTTGCAACCCCTAGAGAAATGTTGTAATGCATTATCGAGCAATATGTTAACTTTAACATTTGTTAGACCGATTGATTTAGTTGCTCTTTTAAATATCAATAGTAGCTTTGATAACACGACAATTATCAAACAAAATAACATGGCATAACAACATAAAGTAATTTTCTGCATTCGGGACGGATTTGTGTATGGGTTCGGGGTGGGTACCTATATACCGATTACCCGTCTCATACACGTGTTTTGAAATCGGGAAAAATCAAAACGCATACCCAAACCCAGTCAAAATGGGGAAAACACGTCAAATTAGGTTTGGTTCGGGTGGGTAACCACAGGTATGGTTTTTGTTGCCATGCCTAGATACAGCGGGAGTTAACTCACGCTCCGCATTTTTCAGCCGTAGTTAACTCACGTTGGCACTTTTTAGATCGGTTCAATCACTTTTTAAGTCGGGTCAACCGATGTAAAAAGTGTTAGCATGAGTTAACTCTCCCGCTGGGTCAAGGGAATGAGCAGTTTTGAAAGGGAGAAAACAATTTTCAGCCGACTTGTAATGTGAGGATTCCCTCTCACTTATAAACCATGTTCAAGTCATATATGTTCTAATGTTGAACTCTTAACACACCCCTCACACCAAGGATTGGACATTTAGAGTGTGTGTGAGTGGTCTGATAGCAGAAAACAGATAGAAGGTGGCCCAGTAGATCTTGGATAAGCTTTGATACCATATTAAAAATTAAGTTGAGTCTAATTCAACGTTACAAAACCGATTTGTAAGTTAAGGATTGTCTCTCAATATAAACTCATGTTCATGTAGTATCTCTTCCAATTAGGGACTCTTAACAAAGCTCAATATTGAAAATCTATATATACAAAATTCAAAACTGAGTGTCATATGTCCAAACCCTCTGAGTGGGTAAGTCTAAATCAATAACCAAGATGTGGTCGGACAGATAAATCCTGGACAAGGTAAGGGACAAAAGATATGGTGAAATACAAAACATAAATTAAATTTGCTAAAAAAGAAAAGGTCCAAGTTAATTGCAAATTCCCACTGTCATAAGATTATAATCATGTTTTAATTGTTAGTATTTTGGCCAATAAGTTGGATTGCATTTTGCATAGAAAGGATAAAGTCAAATATAATGATATAACTTGCACACCAAGCAATATCCTCAACCTAAGATAGTGAAGAATGTTCGACTTTCAAGGACCATGTCTTCATAGCAAAAACCATCTTCATTTGTCTGATGGCCGTCAATTTGTATGTCACCTGTAGCCTTTAAAAGTACATCAAACAGTCCATGTGGAGCAAGTTGCAGAAAAATTACAACCAAGTTTGTTAGCATAAATGATGTATCCTTTCAACAATTTTAACTTGTACCTTCATACAGTCTATGACTAGTTCTCAAGTTAGAAAGGAAACAACTAAAATAAAAAAACTCTTATTGGGATTCCGTACAATCTGATTCTTATAATTCAGATGTTTTCCAGTAGACACTAGATAGATTCTTTTATAGACAAACACACCATTTATCCCAAGTGCATCATGCTCAGTATTCTACTATAACAAGAACTCATAATGGAATAACACACTTTCTAACCTTGCAAGTTACAACATTTGTTTTTGGATTCTGTGTGAAGCAATTGAAGTCTCATGTTAAAAAGGCGGCAGATAACAAGGATGGGGTATACTAAAAATAGTGTAGCACTGACACTTCATATCGAACATACATGTGTTGGTATCAGACATGACACTAACACATGTTATTACATTCAAACACTTCTATTTTTCTAAAAAACTTATCGGTGACATCTAACTGTTAGGTCGTCTCAGGTGTTTGTGTTAATGTTTCATAGATAAAAAGTAATGGAAGCATAATAGTAATTGAGTTGAAGATACTGACATCAGGCATATGATCAAGGAAAGAAAATCAAGAAATCCAAGTTTGCTTATCAATCCTTCAACCTATTTAAAGATAGATTGGAGGACAGGTTAAATGCGACCAACTTATATTAGACTTTAAAAAAGTTCAAGGAAACTATGTCTAAAAAGAGTGGAAATCTTGAAAAGAAGATGAACACACAAAAATGTTTAGATGCGGTGATAAAATACATGTATGGTTGTTGAGGACAAGCCACATATATATCTGGTATTCTTACCACATCTCCAAAGGATAGCAAGAATATAAATTACAAAATTTGGGCATTTCCCTCTTTAGAAAGGAAAATGATATCATGGCATGTTTTCATTACAACAGAGTATACAGATGGCTCTAATCATTCAAATTTAACTATACTTTGCATTTACAAATTTAATTTTCACAATGGCTGATGATTGTACAAATGCGGGTCTCTTCATTCTTCATAGCTCGCGAACTTGACTCATGGTTCGTGGCTATTAACACGCGTATGAAGTTCCAACATTTCTTGGTGGTTTGGGTCCACCGAGAGTGCAGCACGACAGTCTCTTAGGGCACTTAGGACATCCCCCTTGTGTTCATGGAACGCTGCACGTAGATGTAAGAGGTGCAAATCAGCTTTAAATGCAATTGCTCTAGATAGCTCAGCAATGGCTTCCTGTTCCTTATGGTTGTCCATCAAAACTGCAATCACATTCACCATATACACATATTGTCAAGTACTAGCTGCAATAACATAATTATGAACGAGTGCAATTTGCTAATCCAGTAAAAATATCAACCTGCTGCTCGATATCTGTAAGGATACACACGAAGTGGATCTAGTCTAGTCACCGTCTCAAGATCTGCCTTTGTGAGTTCACGATCACCATACTCGGATCTCTTCTCATACGCCGATGCATTGTTTTTTGCCTTCTCGATAAGTTTGGTCATTTCCCTGTAAGCAGCAGCCTTGTCATTTTTTAGATAATGAACACGCGCAAGACCCTGATGGGCTCGAGTATGGTGGATTTTAAGGGCTTTAATATAGCAGTCGGCTGCTTGGTCCAGTTTCCCATGATCAACAAAAACACTTCCAAGATTGTTCAGGGCCTGGTAGATTAAATAGAACAAAAATAATACCAAAACTCTTAAGTTAATACTTAATTGTATCAAAGTAGCATACTTACCTAGATATGATGTAATGCTACAAATATAACCAACTATACAAAGGCTAACAAGTTTATTAGTATTAATACATTCTGCCAAGGTCTTGTTTACTTTGTGAAAACATTTTCTATTTTTATTTCCTAAAATTTGTGTTAGTTTACTTGTTAACAGGGAGAAAAGAGACTCTTGAAGTGAACAATTGTCTTGCATTTCTGAAAACAATGAAAATGTCAAAAGAACTATTTTCATTAGTTTTGAAATGCATCCCCTCCCTAGCTAGCACTTCATCTTCTCTCCATCACATTGACTGACATCAAAAGTCTCCCATCTTATTAGCAAGTTAAAATAAATACACTTCTACAAAACAAAAAAAGAAAAAATGTTTTCACAAAGTAAACATGTCATAAATTCATTATACCCCTGCATGTTATCTTACCATAAAATTGGTATTACCTAGAGCCTACACATCAGAACTTCTACAAAATTACCAATAACTGCTAATAAATTTCTGTGAAATAATTTATTTTTACAAATGTAAATTCGTACTTAACCTGTGTGTGGTCACTGATTGTTGATTAGTGAAATATTTCCAGAAGGTGGTACAATAGAAAAAACCGTACCTGACCTTTGCGCAGATTATCAGAAGGACACCTCAAGGCATCTTCTAGAAGTGAAATAACAGTTGAAGAACATATTGAACCAAGACCAGAGTCAGCTAATGCATAGGCCTTTAGGAAAAATGCCTCAAAAGACCGTTTAATGCAAATAGACTCTTCAGCTTTTTGGAGCCCTTCCTCATAATGACCAGTATCATACAAAATCCACCCCTCATATACAAGTCGTTCATGCTCACTTGATGCATGTTGCCAAGCTAACTGTAAACTCCGCATAGCTGCCTCAGGACAGTTTAGCCTAAATCATATAAATGTCAGATTCTTTTACTCCATGGCATACATAAGTTTCAATCAGTATTACAATTCATGAAAGAGGATCCCCAAGCAGGAGAATATGCATTTCAAGATGTACTTCCAAGAGGCAAAGCACTTGCTCAGGATCTCAAAGGAAAATCTTATGATGTGGATTTTTACTCCTTGTGGTTATTTTGATAGAAATTTGACAGAGAACTATGAAGCACTTGCTCAAACACAAACACGACATTGGCACAAAAAAATATACAACGATATTGATTTCAGAAAATAAAAATGATTGAATATAGCCACATGTATTGGTGTCATATTTAGTCTCCCTATTTCTAAAACCGGGTTTTTGGTCACTTTGTTTCACAACTTTCGGGATTTTCCACCACCACCAAATTTTTAGGTATTTTTGCTGATGTGGCATCATCAATAATGATGTGACAATCAAGTGGCACATCAAACATGATGACATGCCATTGCCACATCAAAATAGACAGGCCACTTTATTGCCACATCATTAATGACGATGCCATGTCGGCAAAAGAACTCCAACATTGAGTGTGGGGTGGAAAATCCTGAAAGTTGTGAAACAGGGTAACCAAAAACCCAATTTTGAAAATGAGGGGACTTAAACTTAAATTTAGGCAAAATAAGGGGACCAAAAGTGCAGCTAAGCCTTATTTTTATTTATCAAGCTTTTTAGTCATAAACTTGCGATACTTGCTGTATGATTGAATATATGTATACATGAAAAACCAATCAGAACATCCTATTCCCTAAGGTTCGATAGTGGAGTTAAGTAGAATTCAATAACTTTTTACAAGTAATAACAAATACCACACATTCACTCATATCATACCTGAGGAGAAGCAATGACTGTCTGAAGTATAGAACACCTTTTGCTGCATCAGATTCAAGCATCTGATAAATAACAGATAAAGATTCAATATCATCAACAGCAGACCAACAGTCATATAATTGTGCCCAACAATCTGCCGTCGTCAAATGTTCAACATGCTCAAGCACAAGAGTGCGGAGTTGAGATGCAGCCACGCGCCCCTCAAACATTCTATAACGCGGACACAGTGTAAGAATCGCTTGAACATCACGAAGGGCTGCTTTGTAGTCCTCAAGAGCCAGATATATAAAAAACCGTAGTTCCAAGCATTCTAACGAAAGTTTGAAGCCAAGTATCCGATTAATTTCAGCCAATGCACCTTGAGAATTCTCAGTCCTCATTAAAGATGCAGCCCTATACATGTAGGGATATACAAGAGTAGGGTCAAGTTCAGTTGCTTTCTCAAGGTCTTTCCATCTCAAATCTTCATCACAATATAGTGATCTTTCTTGGTACATCCATCCGAGTCGAGTAACAGGGGAAATGACTGAGCTGATCTTCTCATAAGATAAATCCTTCTCACCTTTTATAGAATCGAGTCGAGCTAAACCAGTAACAGAATAAATATGACCATTATTTACAGCTCTCTCAAAAAGACAGCGAGCTTCATCGTATTCTTTCCGCAAGAGTCTTACACATCCTAACCGATGAAACGCCAACAGTCTCTGCTTGTTGCTTTCAGCAAAATCAGCTAACCTTTCCAGAAAATGAGCTGTTGTGTCTGAACTAGAGTTAAGGTTCATAGAAACTTCGCTTAAGAAGCAGAAAAGTGCAAATAAACCTTGACCAACCATAACTGCCAACTGCTGCTTATTAGCATGAAGAAATATATCCACCACCCGATTATCGCTCAAGCAGTGAGGAAGGTCGCGTAAAAGGACTTGTAAACAAGAAGCTGCAAGGACAACTGAGTTCTCATCAAGAGCATATTCCATAAGTTCGACAGCATCTTCTTTGGAAGTAACTAAGGATGCAAGTCTTCTATCACAAGCCTCTTTTAATCTATCACAACAAAACTTGTTGGAAAAAACTAATATCTCCAACAAAAGCTTTGGAGAGACTTGTTCAAGTAAACTACCAGTCATACTGAAATAACTTATCGCCCTCATACCCGAAGGAGAAATATTGTTTTCAGACAAATCTATAGCCTCCGACGATGATTCCCAGAAATCGCCATTTAACATCGTACGAAACGGCACTGACAGTTCAGAAAACTTTTGTCTATCACAAACTATCTTCTCATCACCAATTATAAAAACAACGTACTGTGAAGTGTTGTTCCCATTCATCAAAACACTCTCCTGGGAACTTACCTTTACATCAGAAGGAATATGAGATTCCACATCTATCGGCCCATATTCGTTTTGACGTTTACCAGTCAACAAACCAGCAACTAGTTC